>Ga0247831_1000743_pt1 | contig 69980 bp, 64 predicted proteins | sample LaCruzMarch2015__9_FD_192406 | JGI IMG/M metagenome (GOLD analysis project Ga0247831, IMG submission 192406) | Freshwater microbial communities from meromictic Lake La Cruz, Castile-La Mancha, Spain - LaCruzMarch2015_1m | ecosystem: Environmental > Aquatic > Freshwater > Lake | place: Spain...
AACCTCGGCGAACGCGTGGCCCAACACCTTAACGAGGCGGCGGCGATCAACCCGGTCAACCTGGTGGCCCTGGCGCTGCTCTCCACCAGCAAGCTGGCCCTGGACGAACGCGCCCTGTCGCGGGTGCTCGACCTCTACCTGGCCCTGCTGCGCAGCGTGCCCTACTCGCCGCACACCACCCTGCCAGACGGCAATGGCCAGGCGCTGATCGAATACGTGCAGAAGATGGACCTGCTCGCCGAACAGAAGGACGCCCTCGGCAAGATCCTTTACCTGGACGAGCAGAACGCCGTTCTGATGACCTACTACCGCAACAACGTGCTGCACATCTTCGCCCTGCCGGCGTTGCTGGCGAGCTTCTTCCAGAGCAGCGCACGGATGAGCCGCGAGCAGATCCTGCGCTTTACTCGCGCACTCTACCCCTACCTGCAAGCCGAGCTGTTTATCCGCTGGAACCTGGATGAGCTGGACGGCGTGGTCGATCAGTGGCTGACCGCCTTCGTTGAACAGGGCCTGCTCAAGCTCGATGGCGACATGTACGTGCGCCCGGCACCCAGCTCGCGCGAATTCGTCCTGCTCACCCTGCTGGCCCGCGCAATCGTGCAGACCCTGCAGCGCTTCTACATGGCCACTGCCCTGCTACTGAATGCCGGGCAGAACTCCATCAGCGCCGAAGAGCTGGAAGACCTCTGCACCGTGATGGCCCAGCGCCTGTCGATCCTGCATGGCCTCAACGCCCCGGAGTTCTTCGACAAGAGCCTGTTCCGCCACTTTATCCAGAGCCTGCTCGACCAGGGCGTGCTGCGTCAGGATGAAGCCGGCAAACTCAGCCACCACCCGCTGCTCAGCGAACTGGCCGAAGGCGCCGCCAAGCGCGTGCTACCGGCGGAGATTCGCCTGTCGATCCGCCAGGTGGCCATGGATCGCAACGAGGATGTCGCCGAGCCGGTGTAAACCGGCCTGGCCGCAGCGTTATGAGCGAAACTGACGACAACTCCGCACGGCCCTCCCGTGCGGCGTTTCACCAAGCCAACCAGACCCGCGCTGAAGCTGAAGCCCAGCGCCTGCTGGCTGCCAAGGCCGAGCTGGGTGGCCGTTGGCTTAGCTGGGTCGCCGCCGAGCTGTACGCTCTCAAACCCGCCGCTTACGCACAGATGGTGCGTCGCGAGTTGCAGCGCTTAAACAGCTAGCCGCGACTCAACCCGGTCAGGCGTGACGACAACGCCTGCATGGCGCTGCTGACCTGATCCAGCGCCTGGGCATCACGGGCGTTTTCTTCACTGATGCTGTGGATCCGCACCGCCAATTCGTTGATCTCCTGAGTGACATGGCTTTGCTGCTGCGCCGCGACGGCGATCTGCTGAGCGCGTTGGGAAATATCATCGAAACTCTGCACCGTACTGGACAGCGCTGTCGCCGCGCCTTCGGCCTCGACCACCGCATGTTCGGTACGCGCCTCACCGGCTTGCATGGCCTGTACCGCCTGGCGTGAAGCCTGCTGCAGAGCGCTGATCATGGTGCTGATTTCATTGGCCGAGGCCTGGGTTTTACCGGCCAGGGTACGCACTTCATCGGCGACCACGGCAAATCCACGCCCCTGCTCACCAGCCCGCGCAGCCTCGATGGCGGCATTCAACGCCAGCAGGTTGGTCTGTTCGGAAATCGCCTTGATCACATCCAGCACGGCGCCGACCTGCTGGCTGTCTTTCTCCAACCGACTGATCACCGAAGCCGCGTCAGCCATCTCCGCCGACAGCGCCTGAATCGCCGAGCTGTTGGACGCGACCTTCTGCTGCCCCTGCTGCACCACCACCAGCGAGCTCTGCGCGGTATTGGCGCAGTCGTTGGTGTTCTGCGCCACTTCCTGAGCACTCGACGACATCTCGGTAATCGCTGCCGCCAGCTGGGTGTTCTCTTGCCGCTGCTGCTCGGCACGCCCGGCCAGGGTGCTGCTCAGACCGCCCAGTTGCGCGGCTTCGGCCTGCAGATGGTCAGCTTCCTCGGCGATGCGCTGAAGCATGGTGCGCAACTGCCCGGCGTAGCGATTGACCGCATGGCGCAGCGCGCCGATTTCATCCTCGCGCTCCACGCTCAATTCCACACCACGGCTAGCCGAACCACGGCCCAGGGAATCGATCTGCGCAGTAGTTTCTTCCAGTTGGCCGATCAACTTGCGCCCAGCCAACCAGGCCAGCGCCAGCAACACTGCAAGCAACGGCAGCAGGAACAGCAAAATCTCCCAGGTCAGCGCACGCGCCAAACCCGTGACCCGTTCCTGTGGGGTCGCCAGGCCGATTACCCAGCCGGTGTCGGGCATCACAAACAGGCTGACGCGGCTGGCCTGCTTGAGCTGCTCATCGTTTTCCAGATCCAGGTTGCGAATCGCCCCCGAACTGCTGCTGTTCAGCGCCTCCTGCACCGGTTTGAGCCAGCTGTGCTGCTGCGCCAGATCGGCAAACTTGAGCATCGAACCGCCCTTAGCGCCGGTCATGTTCGGGAAGTGCAGCACGTTGCCCGCCTGATCAAGGGCAAAGGCATAGCCATCGGTGACCTTGCCCTGCTCGGTTAGAAAGCGCGCCAGATCATCCAGCAGCAAGTCCAAGGTTGCGACACCGGCAAAGCGTCCTTCAAGCTGGTAAGGCACACTGCAGGTGACCATCGGCACACCAGTCACCGCATCCTGATAAGCCTCCGACCACAGGCACTGACCGGCCTTGCTGCTGCGCGCGCCGGTGTACCAGGCATCATTGTGATAACCGGGGCCATCGGCGGCGTTGTAATCGTCGGAATAGCTCAAGCGGCCATCTGCGCCGCGCGCCCAGAAGAAACTGCGGCGCACCGTGCCCTCGCTAAAGGCATTTGGCTCCGGCCACACACCGCCGCCGGCAATCGCTTTATCACCCTGGCTGTCGATCAGATTGGGCAGGCTGTTGAGGTACAGCGGCTCTTCACGCGGCAGCACTTCGGCCAGGTGCGCCAGGCTGGCTGTCACCCCTTCTATCTTGGCCAACTGCAACGCCAGCTGGCGCACGATGGCGCTGCCGGTCTGCTCGATCAGCTCGCCACTGGCTGCCACCACGCGTGGCTGGCCCCGCAACGCCATCACGGCAAACACCGCCAGCGCGGTCAGAATCAGAAGGACGACGCAACCGAGGGTCAAACGCTGCGACAGCCGAACGGGGACAAAAGCCATGCCATTACTCCTGCTTAGAAAGGACGCTCAGAGGGACTACCAGAACTGCTTACGAACCACTCCTAGTTCCACCAGCAAGATCAGGTACTGCAAATACGCCTTTGCCTATGCAATTTGCGTACGCGCCGCCTGCCGCCGAATACGTCAGACGCATACAGTGAGTTATAGATGAATAAGCGCAGGGCCGTGGCGCTTGACCCGCGCAGAACCAACGACCTGTGCAGGCTTGCAACAGCCAGAGCACGACACGAGTACATTTGCCTGCGCGCGTCACTCCGTTAAGCTCCAGTTACTGCCTTACCCAACGTACAAGGATGCCCATCATGCTTCGTCTTATCTCCCTGGCCGCCGGCCTTGCCCTCTCCAGCAGCGCCTTCGCCCTGTCGCTGGCCGACCTATCGCAAAGCGACGCCAGCGGCGGCCTCAAGGACGCCCTCACCCAAGGCGCCAAAGTAGCCGTACAGCAACTGGGCAAACCCGGCGGCTTCAGCAACAACCCGGACGTACGCATCGAACTGCCGGGCAACCTGGGCAAAGCCGCGAAAACCATGAAGATGATGGGCATGGGCGCACAGGTTGATCAGCTCGAAGCCAGCATGAACAAAGCCGCCGAAGCCGCCGTGCCGCAAGCCCAGGCGCTGCTGGTGGATTCGGTGAAGAAGATGACCGTGCAGGACGCCAAGAGCATCCTCGCCGGCTCGGACGATTCCGCCACCCAGTACCTGAACAAGACCAGCCGTGAACAGATCCGCGCCAAGTTCCTGCCCATCGTCAAGCAAGCCACCGACCAGGTCGGCCTGGCCAAGCAATACAACAGCTTCGCCGGCCAAGCCGCGAGCTTCGGCGTGATCGACGCGAAAAGCGCGAATATCGAGAACTATGTAACCGAGCAGGCGCTGGATGGCCTCTTCGCCATGATCGCCGAGCAGGAAGCCAGCATTCGGGAGAACCCGGCTGGTGCGGCGACCAGTTTGGCTAAGAAGGTGTTTGGGGCGTTGTAAAAAGGATTAGGAGTCATGCTCATGGGCTCACCGCATGAGAAGAAGCTATTCGAGCGCTTCCTGCTGGAGCAATTCCTGACGGCAGCACAGATTGAAGCCGAAATCGTTGATGCCAGCAATGAGGCACCCGACGTGATCATTCGCGTTGATGACGAACTTGTTGGCGTCGAGATAACCGAGCTGTTCCAGAACCAACGAGAAGCTAGTGGCTCTCTTCAAGGCCGAGAGTCATTGACGCAGCAAATCGTCGCCCAAGCGAGTCAGCTCTACCGCGTATCTGGAGCTCAACATGCACACGTATCCGTTCTTTTCTCCCTAAGCAGAGACCTCCGAAAAGTAAACCGAGAGGAAACAGCATCAAGGTTGGCAACCTTCGTTCAAGCCCAGGCGCTTGTACCTGGACAACACGTTCAGTGGAAGCCGGACTACGTCACGGAGACGCTTCCAGAAGTCATCAATTACGTCCACATGCGGGGCGTCCCGGAAGCCAGTATGGCGCACTGGTCTTCACCAAGCGCTGGGTGGGTCGCTCCGATGACCCATCAGATTCTTCAAGCTGGAGTGGACAAGAAGGCTGCTCTTCTTCCCAAGTACGTCCAGCGCGTCAAGAAGAACTGGCTGCTTCTAGTTTCCGACGGAGCGAAACCATCGCAGCTATTCGAGCTACCAACGAGAGAAGACGCTTTGGCCATCGTGAGCCCATTTGATCGAACCTTCTACTTCAGTCGATTCAAGGGTGTGGCCCTTGAGCTCGGAACGTCCTGGAATACCGCCTAATCCCTCATAGGATGGATGGGTTAAGCGTAGCGATACCCATCTTTTCCCAACGCCCGCCGCACGTTCTTTGACTGCTACTACTGGTTTCGGCCTTACGCCGAGTTACTTTCTCTTTGCGCGCGCAAAGAGAAAGTAACCAAAGAGAAAGCGCGCCCGGCATCCGGGTTTCGCTTCGCTCAACTCCCCTTGCTCCGGTGCTGTTCCGAGGGTCGGCAAGACGGGCCATCCATGGCCCGGCATGCCTCGTTTGGCATCCATGCCAAACGCCCCTCTCCACAACACCTACGCTCGGCCTACTGACGGGATTCGGGGACCGCGTTGTTTGGGCGAGCTTTGGATGGCAGAGCGAAAGGCAAAAGCAGAACGGAAAAGCCGAAGCAAGAGCATCGCGGGCAAGCCCGCTCCTACAGTTTGCTTTGCTCCTAGAACACCAATCTCGCAGACGACGCCAAACGCCCCATCAGGAGGCCGAGTGGAATCGTTGCGGAAGGGGTTGAGCGGCATGGATGCCGCGAGAGCCGCGATGGGCCAGGGATGGCCCTTCGCGGCGGGCCCCTGGAGCAATGATGGAGCGAGGGAACCCGACGAAGTCGGGCCGGATGCAAGGGGCAAGACTTTTTGCTTACTTTTGGGGCGTCTGCCAAAAGTGAGCCGCCGTAAGGGCGGAACCGTTAGCCCGGCCAACACATAAGCGGCGCAAACAAAGCCCCCAAAAGAAGCAGCAAAGCTCGCGGCCATGGGCCGCTCCTACAGAGGCGATATGCCCTCGCCCAGCAGAAAAACAAAACCCCGCCAATCAGCGGGGTTTTATCGACCAAACGCCAGGCTTATTCCGCCTGCGCCACCAGCGTACCGTTGTGGTTACGGCTCCACTGCGGCAGCAGCGTACCAATCAACATACCGGCCATGCTGAACAGCAGGCCCGCCAGCTGTGGCGGCCAGAAGGCAGCTTCGGTCCAGGTGTATTCCAGGTAAATCCACGACACCAGACCAAAAGCGATGGCCACCAGCGCACCCTGGGTGGTCGCGCGCTTCCAGAACAACCCTGCAAACAACGGCACCACGGCCGCGACCAAGGTTACCTTGTAGGCGTTGCCGACCATCTCGTAGATGCTCGCATCCGAGTACAGGGCAAAGCTCAGAGTGGCCGCGGCGCAGGCCACGATGGTGACGCGCATCAGCAGCAGGAACTGCTTGTCGTTAAGCACCGGCAAAAAGCGCTTGAGCACGTTCTCGGTCAGGGTCACCGACGGCGCCAGCAGGGTGCCGGAGGCAGTGGACATGATCGCCGAGAGCAGCGCACCGAAGAACATGATCTGGGCGAACAGCGGGGTCTTTTCCAGGATCATCAGCGGCAGAATCATCTGCGAATCTTCGGCCAGCCATTTCTCGACCAGCGCCGGGTCGATCATCGAGGCGGCGTACACCAGAAACACCGGCAGCATGCAGAAGCCGAGGTAGAACACCGCGCCGGTCATCGAGGCGCGAGCGGCGATGTTTTCGCTCTTGGCCGACATGACGCGCTGGTACACGTCCTGCTGCGGGATGGAGCCGAGCATCATGGTCACCGCCGCGCCGATAAAGGCGACGATGTCCTTGGGCTCGAAGGCGTGCATAAAGGTGAATTTGCCATCGCTGGCCGCCTTGCTGATCACCAGGTCGGCGCCGCCAGCCATGTCGCTGAACAGCCAGACCAGGTAGATAAGGCCGACGACGATGATGATCATCTGGAAGAAGTCGGTCAGGGCAATCGACCACATGCCGCCGAACAGGGTGTACAACAGCACGATAAAGGTGCCGAGGAACATGCCCTGGGTCGTACTGATGCTGCCGTCAGAGATGACGTTGAAGACCAGGCCCAGCGCAATCAGCTGCGCAGCGATCCAGCCCAGGTAGGACATGACGATGACTAGGCTGATGATCAGCTCGACCTGTGGGCCGAAGCGTTTCTTGAAGTAGTCGCCGATGGTCAGCAGGTTCATCCGGTACAGCGGCCGGGCGATGATCAGGCCGACCAGGAACAGGCAACCGAAGGAACCGAACGGGTCTTCGACGATGCCGGCAAAGCCTTCTTCGAGGAAGGTGGCAGGGATGCCCAGTACCGCCTCGCTACCAAACCAGGTGGCAAACACCATGGCGGCGACGATGGGGAAGCCCATGCTACGACCACCGGAGGCGAAATCGCGGGTGTTGTGCACCCGGGTGGAGGCGTAGAAACCGATGGCGACAGTCACCAGCAAATAGAGCGCAACGAACCAGATCAGCATGCTTTCCCGTTCCACAGACGTCAGCCCACCGCATGCATGGCCCGCGCAGGCTGCGCAGGACGGATCGATGGGCTACAGGTTTTTGTTATGACCATTTTTGACGGGTAGCTGCACGCGCCCGTTCAAGGTCGCGCAGTCTGGCAAATACGTAAAATATGTCAAACAAAAACGACGAAACGTAAGCAGATAATTCGCCAAAACGCTCTGCATGCCTCTGTAACAGACTGTAATCACTGCATAACCTGCTCAAGCGCAGCTGCAGGTAGTTGCATATTTTTGACAGATGGCCAGCAAGCACCCGACCCGAAAGGCATAAAAAAGCCAGGCACTAGGCCTGGCTTTTTCACATCAGCAAGCACCGCTTCAGGCTGGTTTCGCTTCCACTTCCTTGACCCGGAACCACGCCGCATACAGCGCCGGCAGGAACAGCAGGGTCAGCGCGGTGGCGACGATCAGACCGCCCATGATCGCTACGGCCATCGGCCCGAAGAACACGCTGCGCGACAGCGGGATCATCGCCAGTACCGCCGCCAGGGCAGTCAGCACGATAGGCCGGAAGCGCCGCACGGTGGCTTCGATGATCGCGTGCCAGCGGTCCATGCCGGCCTCGATGTCCTGCTCGATCTGATCGACCAGAATCACCGAGTTACGCATGATCATCCCCGACAGGGCGATGGTGCCGAGCATGGCGACGAAGCCGAACGGCTGGCGGAAGATCAGCAGGAACAGGGTCACACCGATCAGCCCCAGCGGTGCGGTGAGGAACACCATGGCCGAGCGCGAGAAGCTTTTCAGCTGCAACATCAGCAGAGTCAGCACCACCACGATAAACAGCGGGACACCGGCGTTGACTGACTTCTGCCCACGGCTGGAGTCTTCCACGGTGCCACCGACATCCAGCTGGTAGCCGTCCGGCAGTTGTGCACGCACCGGTTCAAGGGTCGGCAGGATCTGCTTGACCAGGCTGGCCGGCTGCTCGGCGCCATACACATCGGCCCGCACGGTGACGGTCGGCAGACGGTTGCGGTGCCAGATGATGCCTTCTTCGAAGCCGTACTCCAAGGTGGCGATCTGCGACAGCGGCACGCTGCGGCCATTGTCGGTGGGCACCGCCAGGCTCGGCAGCAGACCGAGTTCCTGACGCTCACTCAAAGTGCCGCGCAGGAGGATTTCGATCAGCTCGTTGCCTTCGCGGTACTGGCTGACGGGCGAGCCGGTCAGCGAGCTTTGCAGGAAGCGCGACAGATCGGCGGTGCTCACGCCCAGGGCGCGGGCACGCTCCTGATCAATGTTCAGGCGAACCACCTTGCTCGGTTCTTCCCAGTCCAGGTGCACGTTGCTCACATGGCTGTTCTCGCGCACCTTATCGGCCACCTGACGGGCCAACTGACGCACCTCGTCGATATGCTCACCGGAGACGCGGAACTGCACCGGATAGCCCACGGGCGGACCGTTCTCCAGACGTGAGATACGCGTGCGCAAGGTCGGGAACTCGTCGTTGAGCACCTCGATCAGCCAGGTGCGGATCTTCTCGCGGTCTTCGATGCTTTTCGCCAGCACCACAAACTGGGCAAAGCTGGCGGCCGGCAGTTGCTGGTCCAGCGGCAGGTAGAAGCGCGGCGAACCGGTGCCAACGTAGGCGACGAAGTTGTCGATGCCTTCATGGCCACTGAGCAATTTCTCCAGACGCTTGGCCTGCTCCTCGGTGGCGGCCAGGGACGCACCTTCGCTGAGTTTGAGGTCGACCATCAGCTCCAGACGGCCGGAGGCCGGGAAGAACTGCTGCGGGACAAAGCGGAACAGCAGAATGGAGCCAACAAACAGCGCAATAGTCAGCACGATCACGGTTTTACGCCGACGTACGCACCACTCCACCGCTGTGCGCACGCGCCGGTAGAACGGCGTGCCATAGGGGTCGTGACCATCGGCGCTGCCGCCGTGCTTGGCCGCATGCAGCTTGGCCAGATCGGGCAGCAGCTTGGCGCCGAGGTACGGCACAAACACCACGGCGGCGATCCACGAGACCAGCAGGGCAATCGCCACCACCTGGAAGATCGAGCGGGTGTATTCGCCGGTGCCCGACTGCGCCGTGGCAATCGGCAGGAAGCCGGCAGCAGTAATCAGGGTGCCGGTGAGCATGGGGAAAGCGGTGCTGGTCCAGGCATAACTGGCCGCTTTGATGCGGTCATAACCCTGCTCCATCTTGATCGCCATCATCTCCACGGCAATGATCGCGTCATCCACCATCAGACCTAGCGCCAGCACCAGCGCGCCGAGGGAAATCTTGTGCAGGCCAATGCCGAGGTAGTACATGGCGGCAAAGGTCATCGCCAACACCAACGGAATCGACAGCGCCACCACCAGGCCGGTGCGCAGGCCGAGGGAGAAGAAGCTCACCAGCAGCACGATGATCACCGCTTCGGTGAGCACCCGAACGAACTCACCAACGCCGGTTTTCACCGCCGCGGGCTGATCCGACACCTTGCTCAGCTGCATGCCGGCCGGCAGGGTTTCCTGCAGGCGAGCGAACTCACCTTCCAGCGCCTCACCCAGCACCAGAATGTCGCCACCAGCTTTCATCGAAACCGCCAGGCCAATGGCATCCTCACCCATGTAGCGCATGCGCGGTGCGGGCGGATCATTGAAGCCGCGTTTGACCTCGGCCACATCGGCGATACGGAAGGTGCGGTCGGCCACGCGAATCGGGAAATTGCGGATTTCATCGACCGTTTCAAAACGCCCGGTGACGCGCAGTTGCACGCGATCCGAGGCGGTTTCGAAGAAGCCGGCAGCGGCCACGGCGTTCTGCTCTTCCAGCGCCTGCTGTACGGCGGCCAGTGGCAGGCCGAGGGTGGCCAATTTGGTATTGGACAGCTCGATCCACACCTTCTCGTCCTGCAGGCCGAGCAGATCAACCTTGCCGACGTCCTTGACCCGCTGTAGCTGCAGTTGGACGCGGTCGGCGTAATCCTTGAGCACGGCGTAGTCGAAGCCCTCACCGGTCAGGGCGTAGATATTGCCGAAGGTGGTACCGAATTCGTCGTTGTAGAACGGCCCCTGAATGCCCTGGGGCAAGGTGTGGCGAATATCGCTGACCTTCTTGCGCACCTGATAGAACAGATCGGGAATGTCGGCAGAGTGCATCGAATCGCGGGCAATAAAGGTCACCTGGGATTCACCCGGACGCGAGAACGAGACGATCTTGTCGTAGTCGCCGGTCTCCATCAGCTTCTTTTCGATGCGCTCGGTAACCTGGCGCGAGACTTCCTCGGCGCTCGCCCCTGGCCAGTTGGTGCGCACCACCATGGCCTTGAAGGTAAAGGGCGGGTCTTCGCTCTGACCCAGCTTGGTGTAGGAAATAGCCCCCACCACAGCCAGCAGCAGCATGAGATACAGGACGATCTGGCGGTTACGCAGCGCCCAGGCGGATAGGTTGAAATCCATCAGGCTTACTCCTCGACCGTCAGGTCGGCCTTGGCCGTCAGCTGCACCGCACGGTTGTCGCGGTCTACCGGACGCACCTGCTGGCCTTCACGCAGCACCTGACCACCGGCTGCGACTACCCAGTCGGTGGCTTGCAGGCCTTCGAGCACCGGCACGGTTTTCTCACCGTAGGCACCAATGCGCACGTCGGTGCGCTTGAGGGTGGAATCCTTGGGATCGACCACCCAGACATAGGGCTGGCCCTTCTCGGCCGTGACTGCCGACAGCGGCACGGCCAGCGGCACATCGCCGTTGTGGGCGATAAAGACGCGGGCGCTCTGGCCCAGTTCGGCCGGCACCTTGCCTTCCACGAACGCCACGCGAGCGGCAAAGGTGCGCGATTGCGGGTCGGCCGACGGCGACATCTCACGGATACGACCGGGGAAGCGCTGATCCGGCTGCGACCACAGCTCAACCGCCACATCCTGACCGACCTTGAAGCGCTCGAAGGCTTGCTCCGGCAGGTTGATCAGCACTTCACGCTCGCCGTCAGCAGCCAGGGTGAACACGGTTTGTCCGGCGGCGACCACCTGACCGACTTCGACCATACGCTGCGCTACCACGCCGTCCTGGGACGCACGCAGCACGGCGTAACCGGCCTGGTTGTTGGCCACGTTGAATTCGGCTTTCACCTGTTTCAGGCGCGCTTCACCGGAACGGTAGGTGTTCTCGGCATTATCGTATTGCGAGCGGCTGACCAGGTTGCGTGCCAGCAGCGCCTTGTAGCGATCACGCTCGGCGCGCACCAGTTGCAGGTTGGCCTCGGCCGCTGCCACCTGGGCACGGATGGCTTCCAGCTGTAGGCGCACGTCCTGCGGATCCAGCTCAGCCAGGGGCTGATCCTTCTTCACCCGCGCGCCGACATCGACCAGACGCTTGGCCACCTTGCCACCGATACGGAACGCCAGCTCCGGCTCCAGGCGCGCACGCACCTCACCGGGGTAGGCATCCATCAGTTCGCCAGCCAGTTGTGGCTGCACCACCATGGCCGGGCGCACGGCAACCTTGGCGGGCTCGCCATTGCCGCAGGCAGCAAGCAACAGGATAAGACTGACAGGCAACGCAACAGACAGTGCATGACGAAACATGATGACTAACCTTTGTGGAGGCTTTTGAATATTTATACTGGCGGGTATAGTAAAAATAGCAAACTCACTAGTCCAGTATTAAAAACGACCAATGCCAAACAAAGTGTTGCCAACCAGCGGCCCCGGCCGCCCCAAAGACCTGGCCAAGCGCAAAGCCATTCTGGAAGCGGCGAAGACCCTATTCCTCAGCAATGGTTATGACGGTAGCAGTATGGATGCGATTGCCGCGGAAGCCGGGGTTTCCAAGCTCACGGTGTACAGCCACTTCACCGACAAGGAGAAGCTGTTTGCCGCTGCGGTGCAGTCCAAATGCGAGGAGCAACTGCCTGAGCTGCTGTTCGAGCTGAACGACGAAGTGCCGGTGGCACAACTGCTGCTGAATATCGGCCGGGGCTTCAATGAGCTGATCAACAGCCGTGAGTCGGTGGAACTGCACCGGGTGATGGTGAGCCTGGCGGCGCAGGACTCCAAACTCTCGCGGATGTTCTACGAGGCGGGCCCGCAGCGCGTGCTGCACGGCATGGAAGAACTGCTGCGCCGCGCCGACCAGAGCGGCAAGCTGCGCGTACCCGACCCGTTGAGCGCGGCGGATCAGTTCTTCTGTTTGATCAAGGGCGGCGCCAACTTTCGCCTGCTGATCGGCTGCGGGGAGGCGCTGCAAGGCGCTGAGGCCGAAGCCCATGTGCGCGATGCAGTCGAAGTGTTTCTACGCGCTTTCCGCGCCGATTAAGCTTCGTAGGTTGGCGTTGAGCTTGCGAAGCCCAACGCCAGGACGCTGAATGTGTTGGGCTTCGTGCCTCAACCCAATCGACGCAATGCGGCACCTAACCCGTGAACAAGCTGCAAACCTACTCGCTGGCTGGCTGCAGCTTCTTCTTCGGGTAGATGTCGTAGCGGCTGGATTTACCTTCCAGGGCATAGCCCGGCTTGGCGCCTTCAATCAGCGGTGCCTTGCGCGGACGCTTGACCACCACCCGGTGACTGGCCAGCGCCAACGCCGCTTCCAGCAGCGCGGGCGCATCCAGGTCATCGCCAACAAAGGGCCGGAACAGACGCATCTCTTTCTTCACCAGCGCGCTCTTGTCGCGGTGCGGGAACATCGGGTCGAGGTAGATCACCTGCGGCTGCTCACCCTGCCAGGCGCGCATCAGCTCGATGGCATTGCCATTAAATAGCTGCATCTGCGCGGCAATCGGCGCCACATCGCGGTCCAGCGCGGCGCGCGCCAGGCCATCTTCCAGCAGCGCGGCAATCAGCGGCTGGCGCTCGATCAAGGTCATGCGGCAACCCAGGCTGGCCAGCACAAAGGCATCGCGCCCCAGGCCAGCCGTGGCATCCAGCACCGTCGGGCGCACCCCGGGCTGCACGCCCACCGCCTTGGCAATCATCTGCCCGCTGCCACCGCCGAACAGCCGGCGATGCGCCACCGCGCCCTCGACAAAATCCACTTTCACCGGCCCCGGTGCCTGCGGGCCAAGCTCCACCAGCTGCAAGCCGCCCTCGCCCAATTGCAAGGCGAACTCGCTGTCGCCTTCCAACGGTAAAGCCAGGCGCGCGGCCCAGGCTTCAGCCGCCGACTGCAGGTGGGGAGCCAGGGCTTGCATACGAATTCTGGCTATTAGCCGCTCATCACTCATCAGAAAATGTGCTCAAAAATCACTCAATTGACCGTCGCAGCGGCCGATAACCTGCCTGAGCGGCATTTTGCCAGACCCGGCAGCTTCCAGCCGCACCGAGTTCGCCATGTTTGATGTGATTTCCGCCCCACGCGGCGCCGCGCCAACGGCCGCCAACACCAGTTCAATCAGCGCAACGCTGGATGAAGGCAAGCGCGCCTCTCTGGACTATCAGATTCTGCGGCGTACCCTGATGCCCGATGAGGTGGAAGCCGAAGCGCCTGCCAAGGCGCCGGAAACACCCAGCGAGCCGCCCGCTGTCACCGCCCAGGCCAGCGACTTTCAGGAAATGGCCGCCCAGCGCGAGCTGGAGCTGAACGTCAACATCAACGCCGAACCGAAGAAAACCGATCCACTGGTGCTCGATCTGGCCGGTAACGGCTTCAGCACCAGCGGCCTGGCCCGCTCGGTACGCTTCGATCTGGATGCCGACGGCAAGCTCGACCAGATCAGCGTGCCCACCGGTGACGATGCCCTGCTTGCCTATGACCGCAACGGCAACGGCCGCATTGATGATGGCCGCGAGCTGTTCGGCGACCAGAATGGCGCAGCCAACGGCTTTGCCGAACTGCGCAAATACGATGATAACGGCGATGGCCGTATCGACAGCCAGGATGCGATCTTCGAGCGCCTGAGCCTGTTGCGTTTCGATGCTCAGGGCCGACAGTCCAGCCAGTCGCTGAGTGAGGCCGGGGTCAGCGCCATCGACCTGCAAGCGCGTGACGTGAAAATTGCCCTGGGCGCCTACGACGAAATCGCCCAGCTCGGCCGCTTCGAATTCGCCGACGGCCGCAGCGGTGAGGCCGCGGACCTGCTGCTCGCGCAACGCTGATCAAGCACCTCCGGGCATTTAGGCAGGCTCAAAGCAGGCCCAACTGCTCGACCTCATCCTCTAGCTGTATGCTTGGCAAGGCCGGCAATCCCGGCAAGCGCTGCATCAGCTGCTGATGGAAGCGCTGCGCCAGCTGCGGTGCCAGACGGTTGTCCGAGGTATGCAGAAAGACATAGGGCGTTCGCCCTTCGTCGATCCAACTCACCACCTTGTCCAGCCAGGGCGCCATAAACGGATCATTGGCCAGCAGCTCGGGATGGCCAATAAAGCGCAGCTGCGGAGCCTGGCTAAAGGCCGTGGGGCGAAGCGGCAGGCGTGGCTTCTTGGCCTGCGCATGCAATACGGCCGGTGCGCTGGGTACACAGCTGAACAGCGCCCGCGAATCCAGGCAGATACGTTCAATGCCACGGCCATGTAGCAGGCGATTAAGGCTGCGCTCCTCCTCACCCTTGGCAAAGAACGCCGGATGACGCACCTCGACGGCAAGCTCCTCGGCCTGCCAGGGCTCGATAAACGCGTTCAGCTCCGCCAAACGCTGCGGGCCAAAGCTCGCCGGCAGCTGTAACCAGAACGGCGCGACCCGCTTACCTAGCGGCGCCAGCAAACGGCGGAAATCCTCAGTGGCACCCAGCTGGTCACGCAGATCGCCGTTATGGCTGATCTCACGCGGCAGCTTGGCGCAAAAACGCAGATGCGCCGGCATGCGCTCAGTCCAGCGGGCCACGGTATCGACGGAAGGTTTAGCGTAGAAGGTGGTATTGCCCTCAACGGCGTTAAACACCTGGGCATACAACGGCAGAAAGTCAGCGCTGCGACTGCTCTCCGGATACAAGGAACCGCGCCAGGCGGGCTCGCTCCATGACGGGCAACCGAGGTAGTAAGGCAACATTAACTAGGCGTAAAGATCGAGGCCCAGCACCTGCTGGGCATCCGTCTCGCTGGCGAAACTGGCGGTTGAGCTGTAGCTGGCCAACGCCTGGGCGGCGCGGTTGTTTAGCGGGGGCTGATACAGCTGGTCTTGCAGGCGCGATGGCAGGCTGTCGCTGCTGGCATTACTGGCTTCGACCTTGCGCGGCTGGGCAACCTGTTCAAAACCCTGAGTGCTGGCGGGAGATGCTGGCTGCTCACGACGTTCCTCTATCTCGCGCTGCGCTTCGCGAAATGGCGTAACCGCAGAGCCCGGGCGGGCACTGCGGTCTGGCGAATAAGAGGACGTAAAACCGTCGATACGCATCAGTTACTGCTCGGCTTGCTTAGCCAACGATGGACACAAGTGATGGCAATTTAGCCGCCGTAGACCGGCTTGGCAATCAAGCGCGGTGCAACGCGGCAATATCCGCGACAGAAGGTGCGCCGATACCCCACCGATTTAAACCGCAGCTTTGGGCGTGGCCACCTGATCACGCAGGTAAACCGGCTGCGCCAGGTCAGCGACCACCGCCTCACCACGAGCCCAGGCAAAGCGCGCCAGGCTGAGCAGGTCTTCGGCGTGCGGCAGCATGGCGGCATCCTGCCCAGTAACCACAACCGGAATACGCGCAGCAAAGGTGCCCCAACCGGTACCGGCGGCAAACCAGTCACCGCTGGCATAATCCGGCAGGCTGGCACGCTCCGGAGGCAATACAGCCTCGACGCCGGCCAGGCGCATCTCGCCCTGCTCAGCGCGGTAGCAACCCCAATAGACCTCATCCATACGTGCATCAATGGCCGCTGCCACCTGCTGCGCGCCATGCTCGCGCAGACTGCGCTGCGCCAGCACGGCGAGGTTGGACACCGGCAACACCGGACGCTCCAGGGCAAACGCCAGGCCCTGCACCACGCCGATGGCAATCCGCACGCCGGTAAAAGCGCCCGGGCCGCGGCCAAAGGCAATCGCGTCGAGCGCCGACAACGGCACCCCGGCATCGGCCAGCAACTGCTTGATCATCGGCAGCAGACGCTGGGCGTGCAGACGCGGAATCACTTCGTAATGGCTGAGCACCTGACCGTTATGCAGCAGGGCAACGGAGCAGGCTTCGGTGGCGGTATCCAGGGCCAGGAGAGTGGTCATTGCATTTGGACAGGTGACGGAATGGACGGGCATTAGACCGGCTTGAGGCTTTTTTTTCCAGCGCAATCACTGTCGCCCGCACCTGTCACGCGAGCTAACTCACAGCACCACAAGCCTGCAGCGAGCCCGAACAGGCCCGCTGCTGCCTGACTAAAGCGGGCTTACCAGGGCTGGATAACCGTCTTGGCATCCCAACCTTGCAACGGCGCTTTGGACCAGGTGCCGTAACTCGCGTTGGGGAAGACGATCCATTCGGTGCCCCATTTGCCTGCTTCGGCGGCCACGGTAGCGCGTTGATCGGCTAGAGGCGTCTTGCGGAAACGTCCATCGAAGTCATGCAGGGTGTCACCCAGCAGCAACACGATCTGATGATCTGCACTGACGATGGCGCGACGCTCCACCTTGGGCGGCCCCAGCAGCAGCACACTGTCTTCAGAGATTTGCGGCAGCCCGAGCTTGCTCAGCGTGGCCAGGGTGTACTTCTTCTGCTCATCGGCGCGATCGGAGATATAGCGAATGGTCACCCCGAGCTTGTCGGCGTGCTCAAGAAATTGCTTCGCACCTGGAATCAGCGCAGGGGTACCGTCACGCTCCCAAGGCAGCCAGGTGTCCCAGGCGTCATAGGTGTGACAGTTGGCCAGATCACGCGCAAGCAGGGCGCTGTTATCAATGACGGTTTCATCCAGGTCGGTGACGATGGCCAGCTTGGAAGGATCTTTCGCCGCCGCCACTGCCGCATCCAGCTTCAGGGTCGCGATGTTGTAAGCCTGCAACTGCAGGGCCTGAACTTCCGCCGATTGCTGCTGGAAACGCAGGCCCATGGTGAACTCGGCAACGCTGCAATCAGTCTTGGGCTGCACCGGGGTTTCGGCAAAAGCCGCAGAGTTTCCCACCAGCGCTAACGCAAGGCCTAACCAGATGGCACTCTTTGCTGTTCTCTCGGTCATTGAACGCGCTCTCTTCCTTAGTGTGAGTCAAGGCTTGACGTCTACCACCACATCAATCTGGTATAGACCAAGCGGATGCTAACTTAGGCGAGCAAGGTTACTGTTCTATGAACGACGCTCAACGAGTCCAGCGCGCCAACCGCAGAAACGACAACGGCCCGCAAGAGCGGGCCGTTGGTCGACTGCAGCAAGGCTTAGCTGAGCGCAGCGAACACCTTGGCAGTGATCTCGTCGACCGAGCCAACGCCGGCGATGGCGCTGTACTTCGGCGTGCCGTCAGCGGCGGCGAGCTTCTGGTAGAAGTCCACCAGCGGCTTGGTCTGCGAGTGGTAGACCGACAGGCGATGACGCACGGTTTCTTCTTTATCGTCGTCACGCTGAATCAGCTCATCACCGGTTTCGTCATCCTTACCGGCAACTTTCGGTGGATTATGCTCGGTGTGGTAGACACGACCCGATGCAGGGTGCACGCGACGACCGGCAATACGACCGACGATTTCTTCGTCATCAACGGCGATTTCGACCACGTTGTCGATGACCACGCCGGCTTCCTTCAGGGCTTCAGCCTGAGGAATGGTGCGCGGGAAACCATCAAAGAGGAAACCATTGGCGCAATCGGCTTGGGCGATGCGCTCTTTGACCAGATTGATGATCAGGTCATCGGAGACCAGACCACCGCTGTCCATCACGCTTTTGGCAACCAGGCCCAGTTCAGTGCCGGCCTTGACCGCAGCACGCAGCATGTCACCGGTGGAGATTTGCGGAATACCAAATTTCTTGGTGATGAAACCAGCTTGGGTACCTTTACCGGCACCGGGCGCCCCCAGCAAAATCACGCGCATCGATGTGCTCCTCAAGATTTAAGTAAAAATCGTCGGACTCGCCTCGTGGGGCCAATCTCAGAATTGTTCAAGCAGCGCTGCCAAACTGGGCCAGAGTGCCGAAAGGCCGCTCAAGATACACAGCGCACCCATAGCGCACAAGCCACCGAAAGTCGGATACACATGCGATCACCTCTGAAAGGTAGTGCTTTCGCCAACGCACTACATATGTACCAGCGAAAGCCCCCACCGCCCTCTGCAATACGCTTAGCCGGTGTTACGCAAACCCGCCGCAATACCCGCCACGCTGACCAGCAAGGCCTGTTCCAGAGGGCTATCGGCCTGATTGTCGCGCAGCCGGGAGCGCGCCAGCAGCTCGGCCTGGAGCAGGTGCAACGGGTCCAGGTAGGTGTTGCGCACACTGATCGACTCCAGGGTTTCCGGGCTGTGCGCCAGCAGCTGCGACTGGCCAGTCAAACCCAGCACTGCGGCCACTGCCTGCGACAATAGGCCGCGTAGATGCTCACCCAGCGGACGCAGAGCCGGTTCGACCAAACGCTCGTCATACAGCTGGGCGATGGACTCGTCGGCCTTGGCCAGCACCATCTCCAGCATATCGATACGCGTGCGGAAGAACGGCCAGTGCTCGCGCATCTGCCCGAGCAGCTCGCCTTCGCCACGCTGAAAAGCGTTATCCAGCGCCGCCTCCCAGCCCAGCCAGGCCGGCAGCATCAGGCGTGTTTGCGTCCAGGCGAAAATCCACGGAATCGCGCGCAGGCTCTCGACACCACCCTCGCGACGCTTGGCCGGACGGCTGCCCAGGGGCAAACGGCCTAACTCCTGCTCCGGCGTGGCCTGGCGGAAATAGTCGACGAATTGCGGGTGTTCACGCACCACGGCTCGGTAAGCGCTGACGCCATCGCTAGCCAGTTTGTCCATCAACTCGCGCCAGGCCGGCTCCGGGCTGGGTGGCGGTAACAAGGTGGCTTCCAGCACCGCCGCCAGGTACAGATTGAGGTTCTGTTCGGCGATATCCGGCAGGCCGAATTTGAAACGAATCATTTCACCCTGCTCGGTGGTGCGAAAACGCCCCGTCACCGAACCGGGCGGCTGCGACAAAATCGCCGCATGGGCCGGGCCGCCGCCGCGCCCCACCGTGCCGCCACGACCGTGAAACAGCAGCAGCTCGACATCCTGCTCGCGGCATACCTGCACCAGGGTTTCCTGGGCACGATACTGCGCCCAGGCTGCCGCAGTAGTGCCAGCGTCCTTGGCGGAATCGGAATAACCGATCATCACTTCCTGCGGCCCATGTAGACGCGCGCGGTAACCATGCAGCGCCAGCAGCCGGCTTATCACCGGGCCGGCGTTGTCCAGATCGGCGAGGGTTTCAAACAGCGGCACCACGCGCATCGGCCGTTGCAAGCCGGCTTCCTTGAGCAGCAGCTGCACCGCCAGCACATCGGAGGCCGCACCGGCCATGGAGATCACGTAGGAACCCAGCGATGCAGCGGGGGCACCAGCTACTTCGCGACAGGTGGCCAGCACCTCCTCGGTTTCGCCGCTGGGCTTGAAGTGCCCCGGCAGCAGCGGTCGGCGGTTTTCCAGCTCTTTCAGCAGAAACGCCAGACGCGCCTCTTCATCCCACTCGGCGTAACGCCCCAGGCCGAGATAATCGGTGATTTCACTCATGGCGGCGGCATGGCGGCTGGAGTCCTGACGCACATCCAGGCGCACCAGAAACAGACCGAAGGTCGCCGCGCGGCGCAGGCAATCGAGCAACGGGCCATCGGCGATCACGCCCATACCGCACTCATGCAGCGACTGGTAGCACAGGGTCAGCGGATCCAGAAGCTCGCGATTGTCCTGCAGCACGGCTGCAGACGCAGGCACTTGCTCATGCAGCGCGGCCTGAGCCCAGCTGCGGGTAGCGCGCAGACGCTCACGCAGCTGTTTGAGCAGGCTGCGATAGGGCTCGGCGCTCTCACCTACCCGCGCCAGCAGAGCCGGGCTGGCTTGCTGCATGGACAGATCGGCGGCCAGGTTATCGACATCGCGCAAGTACAGATCCGCCGCCATCCAGCGCGCCAGCAGCAGCACTTCGCGGGTAATGCTTGCGGTGACATTCGGGTTGCCGTCACGGTCGCCGCCCATCCAGGAGGCGAAACGAATCGGCGCAGCATCCAGCGGCAGGTGCAACCCGGTGGCACTGTGCAACACCTGGTCGGCCTTGCGCAGCACATTGGGAATGGCGTGCCAGAGCGAATGCTCGATCACCGCAAAGCCCCACTTGGCTTCATCTACCGGGCTGGGCCGGCTGCGGCGGATTTCCTCGGTGTGCCAGGCCTCGGCAATCAGCCGTTGCAGGCGCTGTTTGACCTGCTCACGCTCAGCCGCCGAGAGATCGCTGTGGTCGCCGGTAGCAAGCTGCTCAGCTATCGCGTCGTATTTCTGAATCAGGGTGCGCCGCGCCACTTCAGTGGGGTGCGCGGTCAGCACCAGTTCGATATCCAGGCGACCAAACTGGCGGGCCAGCGCCTCGCCCTTGTGGCCGTTGCTGGATAACCGCTGCAGCAGGTCGGCGAGGATATTGTCCTCAAACGGCTGCGCTTCACCCGGCGCGCGGCGGCGTACTCGGTGGTACTGCTCGGCGATATTGGCCAGGTTGAGAAACTGGTTGAACGCCCGCGCCACCGGCAGCAGCTCGTCATCGTCCAGTTGGTTCAGGGTTGCACTGAGTTGCTCCGCACCCTCCTGCGAGCCACGGCGCGAGGCCTTGGCACCTTTGCGAATGCGCTCGATCTTGTCGAGAAAGGCAGCGCCATGCTGCACGCTGATAGTGTTACCCAGTAGTTCGCCGAGCTGGTGGACGTCCTCGCGCAGACGCGCGTCGATTTCTGCCATGAGTGTTGCCTCCGCTGATCCTGTCTCCAGAGTGCCCAGCGCGCCAACTTCTTACAAGTGCGCGACGCTGCGGCCGCACTTATCGGGGCAGGCACTAGTCTTAGTTAAGCAAGCCCGCCCAGATTGAATCGGCGGGCATAGAACAGACACGAGGCAATCATGAAGATTCGCGAGCTTGTTCAGCACTGGCAGGAAAATGCCCAGGGGCGGCTGAGCGCAACGCCTTATCAGATAAGGTTGGATCTGGAAGCCGCAGCGCGCCTGGCGGCATTGCAGGAGATGTATCCCAAGCACCACGTTGAAGAACTGCTGGGCGAACTAATCGGCGCGGCACTTGATGAGCTGGAGGCCAGCCTGCCTTACGTTCAGGGCAGCAAGGTGGTGGCCAGCGATGAACAGGGCGACCCGCTATATGAAGACATCGGCCTCACACCGCGCTTCCTCGCCCTGTCACGCCGGCATTTACAGCGCCTTAGTGAACAGCAGAAGCAGGCGGGCTGAGGTTATTGGCCTTCGTTGCAGCGCACAGCCTGCTTGCGGCGGTCGACGAGCACACCGCTGAGGCCCTTCTGCTCCAGGTCAAACATCACCAGTACGCCATCAATGCACTGGGCGACTTGGCTGGCCGGTTTGAGTGAGACCTTATAGTCCTCACCCGGCACCGTCTTGAGCATGGTGAACTCGGACAGCAGCAACGCATCCTCCGGCTTGGCGATATGCAGGTAGCCGTAATAGCCGAGCACAGCCACCGTGGCGCAGATGCTGCCAATACCGGTAAGAATCAGCGGGATTGGGTTTACTTCACTCATAACAGACTCTCGGATTTTTCAGTTAGCGGGCTAAGCACAGGCGGCGCAGCTTGCAGCAAACACTCACGCCTGCAAAGGCCCAGATTGCCGCATCATTTGCCGCCGGCGCGTACTTCCTCGCGGGCTTTGAATGTCGCCTCATAGATGCGCTCGGCCAGGCGCGAGAACGGCAGGCTCTGCACCCACACCGTACCAGTGCCCTTGAGCGTTGCGAGGAGGATGCCCTCGCCGCCGAACAGCATGCTTTTCAGGCCGCCAGCCAGGGCGATGTCGTAGTCAATGCCGCTGGTAAAGGCCACCAGGCAACCGGTGTCCAGGCGCAGGGTTTCGTTATTCAGCTCCTTGCGAATGACCGTGCCGCCTGCGTGGACAAAGGCCAAGCCGTCGCCTTCGAGCTTCTGCAGGATAAAGCCCTCGCCACCAAAGAACCCGGCACCCAGGCGCTTGTTAAAGCTGATACCGACCGCCGTGCCATAGGCGGCGCAGAGGAAGGCATCCTTCTGGCAAATCAACGTACCACCGTGCTCCGCCAGCTGAATCGGCACCACGGTGCCAGGGTACGGCGCAGCAAAGGCCACACGCGCCGGTTTTTTTCCCGCATTGGAGAAGTGCGTCATAAACAGCGATTCACCGGTCAGCATGCGCTTGCCCATGCCCCACAGCGTGCCCAGCACACCCGTTGCCGCGCCATCGCCCATGCGTGTTTCAAAGCGGATGCCGTCGGTCATGTAATTCATCACGCCGGCTTCGGCAATCACCGTTTCGCCCGGATCGAGAATGACCTCCACGCTCTGCGCAGAGGCGCCAAGGATTTCGTAGTCGAGTTGATGGCTGGGCATATTGGCTCCTTGGCGATACGGCTAAAGCTACCCGGATGGAACTCGGTTTTGTAGGAACGGTCCATCACCGCGATAGGTCATACAGGCAAAAGGGCTCGCGGGCATGGCCCGCTCCTACGCCCTACAGCGGGGATTATTCCATCAGAGGATATTGGCGTAGTCGGCTTCAATCCGATCCAGGCTCAGGTGGTTCAAGAAGTTGGAGAAACACATCCAGGCCGACAGCGAATTGAGGTCACTGAACTGCGGTGGCAGGTACTTGGGTGCAACAACCAGCCCTTCATCCACCAGCTGGCGTAAGGTGCGCATGTCTTCCAGGGTGGTCTTGCCGCAGAACAGCAACGGAATCTGCTCCAGCTTGCCTTTGCGCACGGCCAGTTGGATGTAGTTGTAAATCATGATGAAGCCTTTCAGGTAGGACAGGTCCTTGGTGAAAGGCAGGCCGTTGGGGGTGGAACCGCGGAACACTCGGTTGGCGTTGCTGTAGCTCTGCTCCTGGCTAAAACCCTGCTCGCGGTAGAAGTCGAACACTTGCAGGAAATCGGCGCCCTCTTCGGCCATGTGAATGGCGCGGGTGCGGTTGGTCAGCTTGCGTAAACGGGTTGGGTAGGAGGCAAAGGTGATCACCTCCATCAGGATTGCCAGGCCTTCCTGGGTCACCGTGGACGAGGGCGGGCCCTTGGCCAGAAAGGTGCAAACCGGCTGGCTCAGACCATTCAGGGTGGTCGCCACGTGCACCAGGCCCTCGTGCACTTCCAGAGCTTTTACATCGCGCTCATTGAACATCGCATCGGCGCGGATCTTGATGTAGTCGGCACCGGCGGCCGCATCGGCGAGAATACCGTCAGACTCAAACACCCGAATGGTGCCCTCCTCCTCGCCAAACACCTTGTTCAGGCGCTGTTGCAGCAGGTTGACGGCCTCTTTGGCGGTCAGGGTCTTGGCTTCATCCTTGAGGTCGCCGCGCTTGTCGATGTTATTCAGGAAGTCGGAAAACATCAGGCCCAGGTCGGCCAGGGTTGGATCGCCGGCATGGAAGGCGTCGGAAGCCGCACCGTAGAGTTCCTGGCTGATCAGACCGAAGTCCTCGGTGCCGCGTGCTTCAAGCATACGAATGACCATGCGGTACTCGCGGCACATGCGCCGCATGATCTTGCCCACCGGGTTGAACTGGCCGAGTTGGCGAGTGATGTCGCGCTCGATATTCTGGAACTCCAGCTTCTTTGCCGACGCATCGAAGGGCAGCGGCCGATTGGCATAGTAGGCATGGTCGACGGAGGGCAGCTTCTTGCCCTTGTGCTTGAGAAACTCGCTGCGGATCGAGTCGTCCCACTTCACCGCATCCAGCACGCGAATCGGCGTCTGCGCGTCGACCAGGCGGTCGGACAGCGCGCGCACGATCAACTGATAATCGTCCAAGCCGGTATGACTGTTCATGCTTTCCTCACCACAACCTGCTAGTCACCCGCCCGCTGATAACGCGCGACTTCGATAAATACATCCGAATTGGCCTGATCGTCGAGGTAGTTGAACACCTGCTCCAGCGGGCTGCTGATCAGCACACCATCGCCTTCAGCGCCATCAATCACCTCACCTTGCAATGCGCCCTGCTCCAACTCCTGAAGGATCCGGTCGACATCTAGGTTGTAGATCACCAACTCATTGTTGGTGGTCAACTCGAAACCAGCGATGGCAAAGTTTGCCCCCAGGCTTTTCGGCAAGCCGGCCGAGAGGTACCAGCGACGGCCATGGTGGGCCACGGTAAAGCCGTACTCTTCAACGCTGTCGAGGTTATCCAGGCTGTCGACATAGGCCCGCGCCTTGTAGACGTTGGAACCGGCACGGGTGATCTGCAGATACAGTTGCTCGCCCCATTCATTCTTGCGCGACCACTCGCCGAGCAAAGGAATCGGGGCTGCTTCATTGGCGGGAATCGGGTCCTTGAAGGTCACCAGACAGCCACCAAGCAGCAGGAAGGACACGGCAAGCAGCGCGCGCCAGGCTTTCATTCAGCTCTCCTTGTGAACGGATTTAACGGGCTACAGCCCGAGTACCAGATGCATATAGCGTTTAAGCATGGCCAACATCTCTTCACTGTCCAGATGATCGACACCGTCGAGCAGGCCCTGATACTCCATGCGCACAATAATCGCCGTCAAGAGCTTGGCATCCTGCTCCGCCTGCTGTGAACCCAGCACCTCAAAGAAGTGCGTCACGCCTTGCAGCAGAATCTGCCGATGGGCGCGCAACAGTCCGTGCAGGCGCGGGTTGAGCAAAGCTTCCTGCTGAAAGGCCTGCTCGGCCAGCAGGTGTTCACGACGGGTCAGCAACTGCTGGCGCACGTATTCCACGGCCAAGCGGGCTATCTCATTGGCCAGACGCCGGCGCGCTTCGGCGCTGCCATCCAGGCGACTGACCTGATCACGCAGCAGTCCTTCGGTACTGCTCCAGAACTGGCCCATATGCGCCGCGCTGCGCTCGACGAACTGAGCGAAGGTATCGGTGATCAGGTCGTTGATGTCTTTGAAGTAATAGGTAGTTGCCGACAGCGGTACTTCGGCCTCTGCGGCCACTGCACGGTGGCGGACTGCACGCACACCTTCACGCACGATAATGCGCATGGCGGCGTCGAGAATGGCCTGGCGGCGCTGTTCGCTGCCCTGTCGGCTGGCTTTGCGGCCTTGGTATTGCACGCTCTCAGCGACGGCGTTGGCCACCAGGGTGGCGCTTTCTTGGGCGGGCTTGACTGTCACAGCAAGACGATCCTCTGTCGTTTATTCAAGATTACTAATGACTTAGTCAGTAAATCGCAAAAATAATCCATCTGCTGACAATAAAAAGCCAGGTAATAAAAAGCCGCCCGGAGGCGGCTTAGCAACATCAGGCCTGCGGGCGCATGTGCGGGAACAGGATCACGTCACGAATCGACGGTGAATTGGTCAGCAGCATCACCAGACGGTCGATACCAATACCCTCACCGGCGGTAGGCGGCATGCCGTATTCCAGCGCACGGACGAAGTCTGCGTCGAAGTGCATGGCTTCGTCGTCGCCGGCGTCCTTGTCGGCCACCTGTTGCATAAAGCGTGCGGCCTGGTCTTCGGCATCGTTGAGCTCGGAGTAGGCGTTGGCGATCTCACGGCCACCGATAAACAGCTCGAAGCGGTCGGTCACGCTCGGATCATCATCACTGCGACGGGCCAGCGGCGAAACTTCAAACGGATAGCGGGTAATGAAGTGCGGCTGTTCAAGCTTGTGCTCGACCAGCTCTTCGAAAATCATCACCTGCAGTTTGCCCAGGCCTTCGAAACCCAGCACCTTGGCGCCGGCCTTCTTGGCGATGGCACGGGCCTTGTCGATGTCAGTCAGGTCGGCAGCTGTCAGCTCAGGGTTGTACTTGAGGATCGAGTCGAACACCGACAGACGCACAAACGGCTCGCCGAAGTGGAACACCTTGTCGCCATACGGCACGTCGGTGGTGCCGAGCACCAGCTGGGCCAGCTCGCGGAACAGCTCCTCGGTCAGGTCCATGTTGTCTTCGTAGTCGGCGTACGCCTGGTAGAACTCCAACATGGTGAATTCCGGGTTATGCCGAGTCGAGACACCTTCATTACGGAAGTTGCGGTTGATCTCGAACACTTTTTCAAACCCGCCAACAACAAGCCGCTTGAGGTAAAGCTCCGGCGCGATACGCAGGAACATCTGCATATCCAGGGCGTTGTGGTGAGTCTCGAACGGCTTGGCCGCTGCGCCACCAGGGATGGTCTGCAGCATCGGCGTTTCCACTTCGAGGAAGTCGCGCTTCATCAGAAAGCTGCGGATATGCGCGATGACCTGCGAACGCACACGGAAGGTCTGGCGCACGTCTTCGTTGACGATCAGGTCGACGTAGCGCTGACGGTAGCGCTGCTCGGTATCGCTCAGGCCATGGTGCTTGTCCGGCAGCGGGCGCAGCGACTTGGTCAGCAGGCGCACGTCGGTCATTTCCACGTACAGGTCGCCCTTGCCGGAACGGGCCAAAGTGCCAACGGCGGAGATGATGTCGCCCATGTCCCAGGTTTTCACCGAGGCCAGGGTTTCTTCCGACAGGGTCTTGCGGTTGACGTAGACCTGGATGCGCCCGGTCATGTCTTGAATCACCATGAACGAGCCACGGTTGAGCATGATGCGCCCGGCAACCTTGACCGGAATGGCAGCCTCGGCCAGCTCTTCCTTGGTTTTCTCGGCGTACTGTTTCTGCAGGTCGGCGCAGTAGTTGTCGCGGCGAAAATCGTTAGGGAAGGCATTGCCCTGCTCACGGATGGCGGCAAGCTTTTCCTTGCGCTGGGCAATCAGCTTGTTTTCGTCCTGTTGCAGTTCGTTCTGATCGAGTTGTTGGTCGCTCATGGTCGTCTATCTGCCTGGCATCTAAATCAAAGGGGTTACTGGCCGGAACGAGTCGAGCTCACTCCGGCGGGTACGGATCAAAGGCCCTGCTTCAGGCTGGCCTCGAGGTACTGGTCGAGGTCACCATCGAGAACCTTCTGGCAATCGCTGCGTTCGACGCCAGTACGCAGATCCTTGATGCGCGAGTCATCAAGCACGTAGGAGCGAATCTGATGCCCCCAGCCGATATCCGACTTGGAGTCTTCTAGGGCCTGAGACGCAGCGTTGCGCTTCATCATTTCCAGCTCGTACAACTTGGCCCGCAGCATTTTCATGGCGGTGTCCTTGTTGGCGTGCTGCGAGCGCTCGTTCTGGCACGCAACCACGGTGTTGGTCGGTACGTGGGTGATACGCACCGCCGAGTCGGTGGTATTCACGTGCTGACCACCGGCGCCGGAAGAGCGATAGGTATCGATGCGCAGGTCAGACGGGTTGATCTCGATCTCAACCTTATCGTCAATCTCGGGCGACACGAACACCGCCGAGAACGAGGTGTGGCGACGGGCGCCTGAGTCGAACGGGCTCTTGCGCACCAGGCGGTGCACGCCGATTTCGGTGCGCAGCCAACCAAAGGCGTACTCACCCTTGATATGCACGGTGGCGCCCTTGATACCGGCGACTTCACCTTCGGACAGCTCGACGATCTCGGCACTGAAGCCGCGCTTGTCGGCCCAGCGCAGGTACATACGCAACAGGATATTGGCCCAATCTTGCGCTTCTGTGCCGCCGGAGCCGGCCTGGATGTCCAGGTAGCAGTTGTTCGGGTCCATCTCGTGGCTGAACATGCGGCGGAATTCCAACTTCTCGAGAATTTCGCGCAGGCGTTCGATTTCAGCGGCAACGTCGTCGACCGCGCCCTGATCGTCTTCTTCGACGGCCATATCGAGCAGGTCGCGCGAATCGGCCAGGCTGCCGGTCAGATCGTCAATGGTTTCGACTATCTGCGCCAGCGTGGCACGCTCCCGGCCCAGGCTCTGGGCGTATTCGGGCTTGTTCCAGACGTTGGGGTCTTCGAGTTCGCGGTTTACTTCGACCAGACGATCATGCTTTTGATCATAGTCAAAGATACCCCCGAATGGTCTGGGTGCGCTCGGACAGGTCCTTGATGCTATTAAGGATCGGGTTGATTTCCATGGCTGGCAGCACTCGTAGGTCAAACTTTCGGAAAAGCCGGCGAGTATACCCTAGTCGAATCAGCCCTTGCAGCCCGCAATTGGCGCTGGCACACAGCAGGGCAGACCAACGGCGCACTATACTCCAGCGCACCTGCACATTGCCTGCCCACCCTCAGGAGCCATCGTGCTATGAGTTCATCGCACAGCCTGCGTAGTCGTTTCGCCATTCTGATCGCCCTGCTGGTCGCCAGCCTGAGCTGGTTGCTCGGTACCCTGATTGGCCACGACGCCAGCCAGCGTATCCGCGAGGAAGTCGGCCGCGACCTCGCTGAAGCCTCTTTTATGATGGTTGACCGCCTGGATCGCGACATGCAGAGCCGTGCTTCCATGCTCCAAGTGATAGGCAAACTGCGTGCACTCAGCCAACCGGACGATATCGTCGAGGTCCGCGTGCTGCTCGACCGCCTGCAAAGCGAATTCCCCAGCATTGCCTGGATCGGCTTTACCGACGCCGAAGGCACGGTCTTGGCCTCCAGCGATGGCGTGCTTGAGGGCGCCAGCATCGGCCAGCGCCCCGTGTTCCTCGAAGCACAGAAAAACGTATTTATCGGCGATGTGCATGAAGCCGTGCTATTAGCCAAACTGCTGCCCAACCCAACGGGCGAGGCAATGAAATTCGTCGACATCAGCCTGCCGGTATTTGCCCCGGACGGCAGCCTGGTGGGCGTGCTGGCCTCGCACCTGTCCTGGTCATGGGCCGACGAAGTGCGCCAGGCCATCCTTGAGCCGATCCAGAAACGCCGCAATGTCGAGTTCTTCGTGATTGGCCAGGACCGCACGATCCTCCTGGCGCCCAAGGAAATGATCGGCCAGCGCCTGCACCTGCCAGCCCTCAATCAAGTGGCGCAACGCAAGGACCTCTGGGCCGTGCAGGATTGGCCGGACGGCAAGCAGTACCTCACCGGCCTGGCACTGAGCCACGGCCATATGGATTACAAGGGCCTGGGCTGGACGGTGATCGCCCGCCAGCCACTGGACGAGGCCTATGCCCCGGCGCGCGAGACCACACGCTACATCCTGCTGTGGGGTAGCGGCCTGGCGGTGTTGTTTGCCCTGCTCGGCTGGCTGGTGACGGGTTATTTCACCCGCCCTCTGAGGCAGATAGCCGAAGCGGCGGACCGCCTTAGCGCTGGTGAAATCAGCGTGATTCCCGAGCTGAAAAGCACCCGCGAGATCGAAATCCTGAGCAACTCTATTCGCCATCTGGTGGAAAGCCTGACCCACCAGCAAAACGCTCTCGGTGCCATGGAAAACCTTGCCCACCACGACGCGCTCACCGGCCTGCCTAACCGTGTCGCCCTGGAAAGCTACCTACCGCGCGCGCAGCAACGCAGCCAAGCCAACAGCAATTGCCTGGCGTTGTTCTACCTGGATCTGGATGGTTTCAAGCCGATCAACGACCAGTTCGGCCATGCCGCAGGCGACCAGCTGCTACGTGAAGTGGCGGTACGCCTACGCAGCTGCCTGCGCGAAGGCGATCTGGTCGCACGTCTGGGCGGTGATGAGTTTCTGATGGTCCTACAAGTGCCCAGCGGCGAAGCCCTGGGGCAGGCACAACTGGTGGCCGAACGCACCCTGGCGGCGCTGAGTGCGCCGGTTAATCTGGGCAACAATCAGGTCATGGTCGGCTGCAGTATCGGCGGTGCACTCTGGCCGCTGGACAGCAGCAACCTGGCCGAAGCCCTGGAACTGGCCGACCAGGCCCTGTACCAGGCGAAACATGCCGGCAAGAACTGCGCGGTGTTCCATTCGGCCTACAAGTACTGAGGCTTATTTAGCCCGTAGACGCAGTAACTGGTCCGCCATCTCGGCCGCATGCCGCTCAACCACCAGCGGCACCAGGTTGTCGTTGTAACCGACCAGACGCGAGTAGATAAACTTCCAGCGCGTCAGCGCACGCTGCAAACGCTGTTGCTGCTCGCCGGTCAACTCAGTCGCCAGGCTGGCGAGCTCGGCATCGACCTGCTTGGCCAGCACATCGATATCCTGATTCAGGTAATGCTGCTGTTGCTCGGGCAGGGTCTCGATATCGCCGACATAAGCGCGCGCGGTGTAGCGTGCCGCCAGGTATTGCACCTTGGCTGGCAGGTTTTGCAAACGCATATCCGCCGCAGACAATGGCTGCGCCTGGCCTTTCAGCAGTTGCTGCTCAAGCGCCTCAAGGGCCGCCACCAGCTCGCGCTGGGCCTTGCTGTACTGGAAGTTGAACTCCCACGGCAGATCCGGCTCGCTGGGGTTATAGGCCAGGGTTTGCTCGACCAACGCGGTAAAGGCTGCCAAAGGTGACTGCAACTGCTCCATCGCCAAACGCGCTGAGTCGGTCAGCGGCTGTGCCTGCAAAGTCGCCAGGCTTTCACGCAGTTTGCTCAGATCAGCCTGCACCTTGGCTGCCAGTTCCGTATGCCCGCCTTCACCTCGGTGGATAAACAGATCGGTACTGGCGCGAAACACCTGCACCTGCGCCAGCTGCACTTGAGTCAGCGCCACATCAGGCGCGGACTGCGCGATGGCGCTGAAAAGAACCAGCGCCAGACTCAGCAGGCAATTCGTGTAGTTGCGGCGCATCGGGCATCCATCCATAGCGAGGAAAAGCGCCGATTATAGGCAGGCCGCCAGCTAGCGGCCACAACCCTGGGCAGATGGCCGCTACGCCCTATCAGCTCGCCACCAGCTCCTGGCGCACCTGGGCCTCAAGCTCGGCCTTTAGCGCCGGATCGAGCTTGAGCTGACGAGCCAGCTCTTCCAGGTAGGCGCGCTCCATAAAGTGCTCTTCATCGACCATCAGCACGCTGGCGATATACATTTCTGCGGCCATTTCCGGCGTACTAGCGGCGCGGGCGATTTCGGCGGGATCCAACGGCTTGTTCAATTCGGCCTGCAGCCAATGCTGCAATTCAGCGTCATTGGTGAGTTTGACCAGCTCGCCTTCGATCAACTGCCGCTCGCGGGCATCAACATGACCATCAGCTTTGGCCGCACCGACCAGAGCCTTGAGAATTGCCTGGCTGTGCAACTCGGCCTGCGGCGCCGGCAACCGGTCCAGAGTTTGTGGCTCGCCCTGCGGGGCATTAGCCTGCTGCGCCTGCCAGTTGTTGTAGGCCTTGTAGGCAACCACGCCAAGCGCGGCCAGGCCACCATAGGTCAGCGCCTTGCCGCCCATCTTGCGCGCACTCTTGTTGCCCAGCAGCATGCCCAGCGCACCGGCTGCCAGCGCGCCACCACCCGCCCCCTTGAGCAGAGTACCGAGATCACCACCTTGACCGCCTTTGCCAGCGCCACCGAGCAAGCCGCCCAGAGCGCCGCCTAGGCCACCGGCCGAGCCACTAGCGGAACTGCTGGCAGATTTCTGCTGCATCAGGTCCTGACCGGATTTCAACAACTGATCAAGCAAGCCACGGGTAATCATCAAGCGCTCTCCCTAAAAATAGTTGTGCAAGCACACAGACTGATTCTAGAGACGGAGGTTTCTCGTCACCTAACGCCAGAGTGCTTCGAAAGATTGCCAACGGACGTGAAAGCCAGGAAAACCGGCTATTCGTCGGCTTTTTGCCGGTTATAGGACTGCAAATATGTCAAATAGTGGTCACCATCACATTCTGCCGATAGTCGATCTATATTTGACGCCGATAGGATGACGGACACCAACCTCAGCAACGGCAAAAGGCTATCAAGAGCCGACGCCGGAGACTTCGCGCCATGCCACAACGCGCCAATCGCCCAGCTCACTGCTTACTGCGCAGCCTGCTTGCCAGTTGCTGGTTATTCAGCCCGGTGCTGGTGGCTGATGCACCGAGTGCCCAGCACAGCGCTCTGGCTACGGCGCTCAGCGATACGCGCCTGGCCAGCTGGCTCAACCTGCTCGACAACTCAGCCAGCGATAACGAACGCACCCAGTTGGAGCGGGTCAACCACTTCATCAACCGTTCAGTGAGTTTTGTCAGTGACCAGCAGGCTTGGGGAGCTGACGATTACTGGGCAACACCGGCGCAAACACTTAGCCTGGGCCAAGGTGACTGTGAAGATTTCGCCATCGCCAAATACTTCAGCCTGGTGCGCATGGGCGTGCCAAGCGAGAAGCTGCGCCTGACTTTCGTCAAGGCGCTGGAGCAGAACCAGGCGCATATGGTGCTGGCCTATTATCCCAGCGCCAGCGCGCAACCGCTGATTCTCGACAACCTCGACCCGCGCATCCGCCCGGCCAGTGAGCGTGGCGATCTGCTGCCGGTTTACTCCTTCAATAACCACGGGGTGTTTCTGGCCAAATCGCCACAGCGTGTCAGCCAGCCACCGCAATTTCTCGCCCGCTGGAATGAGCTGAGTGAGCGAGCCATGGCCGATGGCTCAGCCGCGCCCGCACCGCAGAGCTAGCCAATCAGCGCGGGCTGATATGGGCAATCAGCAGCTGCACACTTTCCTGCCCACGGTATTCATTGACGTCCAGCTTGTAGGCCAGCTCGACCCAGCGCACCGTCGGGTTCGGCCAGATATCGCGATCCACACCAAAGGCGATGCCATCGAGCTGCACGCTACCGCATTCGCTTTTCAGCACCACTTTAAGATGCCGCTCACCGACCACGCGCTGCTGCACCAACTGAAATACGCCATGAAACAGCGGCTCGGGAAAATGCTGACCCCAGGGCCCGGCATTGCGCAGCTCCTTGGCCAAGGGCAAGTGGAACTCTTCGATGGACAGGGCGCCATCGGACAACAAGCGACCGGTCAGATCGTCCTCACACAGCTGACGGCGCACTTCGGCATCGAAGGCGGCGGCAAAGGTGGCGAAATTCGCCTGTGGCAGCGACAGCCCAGCCGCCATGGCATGCCCGCCAAACTTGCTGATCAGCTCAGGGTGCTTGGCAGCGACCGCATCCAGTGCATCACGGATATGAAAACCCGGCACCGAACGTGCCGAGCCCTTCAGCACACCATCGCCGGCATCGGCAAAGGCGATGGTCGGACGGTGATAACGCTCTTTCATCCGTGAAGCGAGAATACCAATCACCCCCTGATGCCAGTCCGGCTCGAACAGGCACAGACCAAAGGGCATGTCCTCCAACGGCAGGTCCTTGAGCTGGGCCAGGGCCTCGCGTTGCATACCCTGTTCGATGGCCTTGCGATCCTGATTGAGCTGATCCAGCTGCACGGCCATGTCACGGGCCAGGGCCTCGTCCTCGCACAGCAGGCACTCGATGCCCAGCGCCATATCATCCAGACGACCCGCCGCATTCAGCCGTGGACCAAGGATAAAACCCAGGTCGGTGGAGGTAATGCGCCGATGATCGCGCCCGGCCACCTCCAAAATCGCCCGCAGTCCAGGCCGCGCCCGCCCGGCACGAATCCGCGCCAGGCCCTGATGCACCAGAATGCGGTTGTTGGCATCCAGCGGCACCACGTCGGCGACGCTGCCCAAGGCCACCAGATCAAGCAGCTCGCCGAGATTCGGCTCCGGGCGCTGCGCAGTAAACCAATCCATCTCCCGCAGCCGCGCACGCAGTGCCAGCAGCACATAGAACATCACGCCAACACCGGCCAGCGCCTTGCTGGGGAACTCACAGCCCGGCTGATTGGGATTGACTATGGCATCCGCTGCCGGCAACTCGGCACCGGGCAAATGGTGATCGGTAACCAACACGGTCAAACCCGCCGCCTTGGCTGCCGCCACACCTTCAACACTGGAGATGCCGTTATCCACGGTGATCAGCAATTGCGGCTCGCGCTCCAGCGCCACCGCGACGATTTCCGGCGTCAGGCCGTAGCCGTATTCGAAGCGATTGGGCACCAGGTAATCGACATGGGCCGCGCCGAGCATGCGCAGGCCCAGCACCCCGACCGTGCTGGCGGTGGCACCATCGGCATCGAAGTCGCCGACAATCAGCATGCGCTGACCTTGCTGTAGTCCCAAAACCAGCAAATCGACTGCCGCGCCCATGCCTTTGAGCTGCTGATAGGGAATCAAGCGCGCCAGGCCTTTATCCAGCTCGGCAGCAGATTGCACACCACGGGCGGCATAGAGGCGGGTCAGCAATGGCGGAAGAGCGCCCAGATCAGGCAGGGTTTCGGGCAGCGGGCGGGATTCAATACGCATGGTGGTTTTATCTTGTAGGGCGGGGGCAACCCGCCGAAATCAAAACGGGGCGGGTGCTGCCCGCACTACGACTAGCTGTAAATGAGCACTACTCGCTTCGCTCGCCCTTCGGGCCGCGCTAAAGCGCGTTAGCCGCAAGCGGCTTGCCGAGCCTGTTTTTAACGCAGCAGGGCCGACGCGCAGCAGATCGCAAATAGGTTCTTAGCGCTCGCCAGCCAACCACTCAATCGGCAGCTCATGCTGACCACGCTCATCGGTGACGAACAGTTCGCCGTCGCTGATCATCACGCTCCAGTTCAGCGAGCGCGGCATGTCCAGCGCCAGCTTGGCCAGGGCCTCCTGGTCGAGGGCGACGACGTTGATGTTTTTCAGGCTGCGCACCGGATCGAGCGCCTTGGTCTGCCACACGCGCAGGTTGCCGTAGGCCACCAGGCTGAATTTTTCGGTACGCCGCGAACACCAGGTGATGCGCTCGCTGTCCGGCTGGCCGACTTCGATCCAGTGCAGCACGCGGTCATCCAGGCTCTTTTCCCACAACGCCGGCTCATCGACATCCGACAGGCCGCGACCGAACGCCAGGTGCTCGTGATAGAACAAGGCATAGGCCACCAGCCGCGCCGCCAGGCGTTCTTCGGTTTCCGAAGGGTGCTTGGCCACAGTGAAACGCAGGTTTTCATAGACACTGCGGTCCATGTCGGTGAGGTTCAGCTCGATTTTGTAAGTGGTAGACGGCAGGGCCATGGACGGGGCTTCTTGACTGGTCGAATAAGCCGGCAAGTCTACCGCAAAGGCTGCCCCATCACGAACCGGAACGCTCAGCGGGCGAAGCGCGCCCAAAGCTTGTCGAACTCGCTGCGGTAACTGGCCACCAGCAGCGCGTGATCGGTCACCAGCAGGTTTTCCTCGTTGCTGGTGGTGGCGCTGCGAGTCCAGTTAAAGCTGCCATTGAGCAACAGATTAGCGTCGAACAACGCAAACTTGTGGTGCATGTGATACGGGCTGTCGTCGATGCGCAGCGGCACGCCCTGGGCGATCAGATGCTGGATATCACTGCCTTCGTCGAACTGCTTTTCATTGTCGCTGATCACCCGCACGGCAATGCCTCGGCGGTGGCAGGCGATAATTTCTTCGCTGAGACGGTCATCGGAGATGGTGTAGGCGCAGATATCCACGCTCTTGCGCGCCTGCCGGCAAAGCTCGCGAATCTTGCGCAGGCAATCATCACCGGGGCTGAAGTGCGCGCTGGCCAACGCCGGACGCGGTGGACTGCTGCTGGCGTCGAGGGTCTTGACCACCTGCTCCAGCCATTTCAGCGCGGGCTCGCTATTGTTCAAATCGGCCTGCACCAGTTCACGCACCAGGGCAAAGGCGCGGTTACGCAGGTAGCGCACCTGATCCTGGCCCAGGTCGCTGCCCAGCTGGCGCAGCTCATCACGCTCTTCATTGCTCAGACGCAGATCGGCCAGGCTGTCGCGCAGCTGCTGATCGAGACGATTGAAATCCATTTAACCTCCGTGTCGCGAACGAGGTGTATAGCGCCAGGCCGCATAGAGCCCACCGCACAATGCACCGGCCAGATGATATTCAAACGAAACGCCCTGCTGCGGCAACAGACCAAAAAACCAACCACCGTGCAGAAAGAACACCAGCACCGCCAGCAGCAGGTCAAGCCAGCTGCGGCGGAACCAGGCCCGCGCCAGCAGCAACGCCCACAGCCCGAACAACCAGCCGCTGGCGCCGACATGGATGCCCTCGCGGCCGAATAGCCAGACCAATGTCCCGCTGCCGAGGATGATAAACAGACTGGCCTGGATAAAGTCGCGCCGCGATTCCAGCAGGGCCAGCAAGCCCAGCACCAACAGGCCGCTGAGGTTGCTCAACAGATGACCCCAGCCGCCGTGCAGCCAGGGCGCAAACAGCACCCCCGGCAATGACTCAAGCCGCCGCGGTATCACGCCCCAGATATTCAGGCTGTAACCACTCAGACTGTTACCCAGCTGCAGCACCAGCATCACTGCGGCAATGCCCAGCAACAACTGCACGCGTGGCAACAGCCCGGCCTTCATGGCGTTTCGCTTTCGCTGTCACCGCCCAGGCGCTGTTCATGGCCCAGTTGCTCGCCCAGATCACGCAGTTGGGTGGAGATTTCCAGCATGCGGTTGTGGGTGCGCAGGTCGATATCGATCTTCTTGTCCATGGCGTTGATCAACGGCAGAAAGCTGTTCTGCAGGCTGTCGGCCAGGCTTTCCAGCACCTTCTGCACCGCAGGTTGTGGCGGCGTGATCACCTCCACCTGCGGGCGCAGCTTGCCCAGATTATCCAAGCCAGCGAGGAGCTCGGCCCAGGGAATCGCCGGTGCGGCAGCCTGCTCGCCCGGCGCCAACTTGGCCAGGCCGCGCACGCCCTCAACCAGATCATTGAGCTGCGCTACCACCCGACCACCGACATCGGTGTCGCTGCCGCCCATGGCCTTGTTGCGCATAAAGTCGCGCTTGATCTGCGCCCAGCGCTCAGCTTGTACGTCGGTCATATTGCCGCGCAGTTCGGCAAGCTTGAGCAGGTTCTCCTCAGCTCCGGTGGTGAGCAGCTGGGATTCGCCCTGGTAGTGATCGGCGATCAGCTGTAGCACCTCGGTGTCGTTCATCACCGCGCTGATTTTCTCTGCCATCTTGTTCATATTGCGGTAGCTGCCCTGCAACTTGAACGGCGGCTCGGTGCGGTACTGATCGGCCTGGGCGGCACTGGCGATGTACTGCTGGTTGACCCGGCCGACCACATCGCGCACCTGCATCAGGCGCTGCAAGGTGGTGACGATCTCGTTGACCTCGGCGGCGCTGTAGCTGTGGCTCAATTCATTGCTGGAAAACGGCTTGCCCTCGGCCTTGGCGACGAAGCGATAGACATCGGCCATATCGCGAGTGGCCAGCGGCGCCAGCACCGGGTTGGAGGTCAGGCCGTTCTCGATATAGGACAGCGCAAAGGCTTCCTGCATGCCGCCCAGGGTGTCGCCGATGTTATAGATGTCGGCACGGTTGGCCAGCATATCCGGGATTTTGAACACGTCGCCGGACTCGGTATAGGGGTTGCCCGACATGATCACGCAGAACTTGCGCCCACGCATATCGTAGGTACGGGTACGGCCCTTCCACACACCTTCGATACGTCGCGTGCCATCACACAGCGAGATGAACTTCTGCAGAAACTCCGGGTGAGTGTGCTGGATATCGTCGAGATAGAGCATCACGTTGTTGCCCATCTCCAGCGCCAGGTTGAGCTTTTCCAGCTCCTGACGTGAGGTGGCGTCCGGCGCCTGGGCCGGGTCCAGCGAGCGCACTTCGTGCCCCAGCGCCGGGCCGTTGATCTTCATAAAGATCAGGCCGAGGCGGTGAGCGACATACTCCATCAGCGTGGTTTTGCCGTAACCCGGCGGCGAAATCAGCATCAGCAAGCCGGACAGGTCCGAACGGCGGTTCTCCCCGGCGGTGCCCATCTGTTTGGCCAGGTTGTCGCCGATCACGCCCAGGTAGACATCGTTGATCAGCTTGTTACGGACAAAGGAACTGAGCGGCTTGGGCTTGAATTCATTGAGGCGCAGCGCCTCGCGCTCGCGCGCCACCACTTCCTGGCGCAGTGCCTGGTAGCGCTGCAAGCCAGGCAGGAACTGCTCGCGGTGTACGCGCAGGCGGGCGAAGAAATCATCCACCGCCAGCACCAGTTGCCGTTCGCTGATGCGCGGGTGTTCGCCCATCAGCTCCTTGGCGGTAAAGCGCAGATCCACCTCGGTGATACGTTTGGGCAAGTCTTCGGCAAGCAAGGTCAGAGCCACGGCTTCGGGCACATAGGCACTAAGCGCGGCGAATTCGTCTGCTGCGCAAAGGCCGCGCAGCCAGTTCTCCACCAGCGCCCATTGCGCCGCTGGGCGCTCCTGCAGTTGCGACAGGGTCTGCTGATACACATCCCACATATGCGCCACCTGCAAGCGCGCCTGCAAACCGGCCAGCAGCTCGCGGGCGTATTTGCTGAAAACGAACTCGATACGTTCAGCGGCCAGTTCCTGCACCAGGTATTCCGCCGCCTCTGCCAGCGCCGCCGGAGTCTGGCTTATGCCCTGCTGGGTGTTATAGCCGGCCATGGCCTCGGCAATTTCCGCCTGCAGTTGCAACAGGCTGTCGCGTTGACCGAACAACTGCTGGATATGCCGGGCACTGCGCGCGCGCTGTGGCCATTGTTTGGCATCGTCGCGACGCTGCGCCTGACCCCAGAAAAAGCTGGCGAAGCCACGGGGCAAGGCGCCGTAACTGAGCAGGCCGGCGCTGTCGCGCAGCGGCAACAGCTGGGTGAGGATCAGCGCCGCATCGTGGTCGTGGATGCCCTTCTCGTAGCCTTCCTTGTAGCGCGGCGCGGCGAAGTCGCGAATGCTCTTGATCAGCGCATCCGGCTGGGCCAGCTGCTGCTTGAGCAGGTCCAGGCTGAGGCCATCGCGCCCGGCGTCGGCGGCTGCCAGCACTTCGCCGGCCAGGTATTCGGCGCGGTACAGCGTGGCGGACTCGGACTCCAGCGACACCTGCCAATAATCACGCAGCGTTTCCAGCTCGATATTTTGCAGCGGCTCAAGAAACTCAGTGCCAGTCAGGTGCAGGTAGAGCTGATCACCACGCGGCATCAGAGTCAGGTCCAGCTCCTGGGTGTTGACGCTGAAGCGGTGGCGCGGGCCGAGCTTGATGACGTTGCCGCCCTCCTCGAACAACTCGCTCTTGTCGCGCAAGCTGCGTACAGCTTGGTCGCGGGCGGCCTTGAGGCGCGCCTCGACATCCTCGGCCTTGACGCTGTCCTTCAGCTCGCGCAGGCGCTCGGCCAGTTCGCGCAGCTTGAGAATCAACGGGTCGGAAGCGAAGAAGGCGTTCAGCTCATCGGGTTGAGTCAGGCGTGCGGTGCGCCGGCCAAGGCTTTCCAGAATCCGCCGCGCGGCGTCGAGCAGGCCCTGGGCCTTGCGCTGACGTTCATCAAGCAACGCCTGTTTGTGCGCCTCGAAGGTTTCCAGCAGCTCTTCGCGCTTGGCCAGAATGTCGCCGAGGAATTGTTCCTGATCGCCGAACTGGCTTTCCAGCTCTTCCAGCTGCACCAGCAGACGTGACAGCTGTTCGTCGCAGCGCTCAGGGTCCTGGGCCATGGCCAAGGCGTTGGTGATGCCCTGGCTGAACAGTTTGAACTGGGCACCGAACTGCGCCACGGTTTCTGCCGAGCCCAGGCCCTTGCGCCGCTGTTCGGCGCGGGCCTTGGTCTGGTTGAGACGGGCATAGACTTCGGAAATCGACTCGACTATCGCGGTGCGCTGGGTAGCATCGTCGATCGGCAGCGAGGCCATCAGGCTGGACAACATATCCAGATTGCCGGCCATGGCCTGCAATGCTACCAGCGGCTCATTCAGTTGGCTGACGCTCTCGGCCTTCTGCGCCTGGGCGTCGAGTTGGGCCAGCTGCAGCACATAGGGTTCCAGCGCGGCCTTGCTGGCGAGAAACCCCGAGGTGGCGGCCGCGACCTGCTCCTGAGCCGTCAGCAGTTCGGTTTCCATCGCATCGATGCGCGCCACGTCGATATAGCGGTAATCGCGGATGGTCAGCAGTTGGCCGCGCTGAGCATTGATGCCATTGAGCGCGTCGACGAAGTGCTGCACCTCATCCCAGCTATCGATCAGCAGGCTGGAAAGCAGCGCCTGTTGGCGGGTTTCCGCTTCGGCCATGGCGCGCGCCGATTGCTGGCGGATGCTTTCGACCTTCTCGAACTCGTCGAGCACCAACTCGCCGGTGGCGGCGATTTCACGCAGCAGCGGCGCCATGCCCTGGCACTGGGCATCGCCCAGCCAGTGGTAGACGTCGAACAGGCGGCGAGTGTTCTGGCACAGCTGGGTGTAGCGCTGCACCGAGACTTCCGGGGTTTCGATCTCGCGACTCAGGCCCAGCAGGTCGGAAACGCCGCGTACCAGTTCGGCATTGCCGATACGCCCGAAGAAGCCGCTGCGCACTGGCTGGCGGGCGGCGAAGTCGTCGCTGCAGAACGGCGTCTGCCAGATCTGCATCGGGTGGATACGCGTCGGCTCCGTGCCTTCGGCGGCGAAGATCACCATGCGCCCGTCTTCCAGGCGCGCATAACCGTGACCGAAGATCGGGTTGTGCAGTTGGCGGTTGATCATGTTGTAGGTGAACAGCGCCGAACGACCTTCTTCCGGGTGGTAGAAGATGTACTGCACGTCCTCGCCATTGGGCGAACGCACCGCGCGCTTGAAGCGCATGCCGGCCATGGGTTGTTCGAAGGCCTTGGACTCGCCGTTCTGCAGGTAATAGCCACCGGGAAAGATGATGCCGTGGTCTTCCGGCAGCTGCACGCAGGCCAGGCCGATGGCGTCGATACGCTCGACCTTGCGCGTCAGGCTGTTGAACACCAAGTAGCGCCACTCTTCTTCGCGATACGGCAGGACTTTCAACAGGATCAAGCTGCCGAGCCTGGCGTACTCGATCTGCGCGTCGTCCAGCGACTGGGTCTTGTCCAGCACTGCCTCGCGGTAGATGCCCAGGCCGTCCTCTGTATTGTTCTCGACCTTGACCGTAAGGTCGCCGCCGATGGTCTCAACAAAAATGGTGTCGAGGATATTCATATGCGGATGGCGGCCGTTGACCACCATCTCGCGGGAGGTTTTCTGCCACTCGAAATCGAACGGCGCCGGCAGCGCTATATCGCGCTCGCCGCGGTTGTCGATATAGCGAATCTCTTTGCCGCCGTCGGCGATCGACCAGCGGAACACCCGGATATCGCTGATCCGCTCACCGATCTGGAAGCTGGCCAGCAACTTGCCGTCGCGCACCAGCAGCTGCAGCAGGCGGGTGTTCTTGTAATAGGTGTAGAGCTCGTTGAAGTCGTTAACGAAGCTGCTCTGGCCGAGAAAGCTGTCGGCCAGCGCCACGCTCTCGGCTTCATAACCTTCGTCCTGCTCGCTCAGGCGATACAGGGAAAACACGTCTTCGACGCGGGTTTCCTTTTTCAAACCGAGGAACACGTTGTAGCCGAACAGCAGATTCTCGCCGACCTGAACGATATCGCGCGCCGTGCAGTTGTTCTCAGTGCGGATACGTACCCGCCCGACCACCTCCATCTGGCTGCTGCCGAACTCCTGCAAGCGCTGAGCGTTCAGCGCCTCGGTGGTCTGGCGCAGGCGCAGGCCCTGCTCCTGCAGGCGCTTGTGCAGCACCTCGTAGGCACCGCCTTCGGCGACGGCCTTGTCCAATACATCCTGTGGCTGGGCTACGGCTGGAGCATCCGACATCGTGGTCTTCCTGAATCTGCGCTGTCTGCTAGCAAAGTGGAGTAAAGCGAGGGGCCGGCTTCAGCCAGCCCCATAGGCGAAGCACATGGCTTTACCTTTTTTATGCACCAATTTTTTGGGCAATTTCGGCAAGTTTGTCGCGCATCGCCTGATCGAGTTCTTCGGGTTTGATCTGAGCGATGATCTTTTTCAGCACACGAATTTCATTGTCATCAATCACTCCGTCGCGCTCGGCAACTGCCAGTAGCGAACCCAGCTCCTGCACGTCCAGGCGGCCGTCATTGGCAAAGCACTGGATCGAGCGAAACGACATTTCCAGATAATCCCGTGGTTCTGACATAAGGCTTCCTAATTAGAGATAAACGGGCCATTCAAGAAGTTGGCTTTCGCCAACCCCAAGAGAACATCCAACTTATGGGTAAGACGCTGGTTTTCAGCCATTACCGGCATGCACTTAGCTTTCGCTGCTCTCCACAGCCGCCGGTGTTTTGCCTTCGCTGACGCGGCCGTTGAGCAGACGGGCCAACACGTCCTGCACCACCGGGCTCTTGCCGACCACACCTTCGATGGCTTTGCCCACCGACAGCGACTTGGCAAAGGAGTTGAAGAAGTCGCCTTCGCCACCGACGATCTCGATCTTCGCCTTGGACAGCGCCGCTGAGAGCACTTCGGCCTGATCTTTGGCGATTTCCTTGTTGGCGGCGATGGCGGCCATGGCCTCGTCGAAGTTCGCCTCCAGCTGCATGCGGAACTCCTCGTGCTGACGCGCGTTGTCGCTGAGCGCATCGAGCGCACCGAACTTCTTGCCCAGGCCTTCGGCCTCGGCATTCAGACGTTCCAGCAACACATGGGCTTCGGCCATACCCAGATCCTGGGTGGCTTTGGCCTTGGCCGCGCCGAGCTGTTCTTCGCCACGCGCCTGGGCGCCGAGTTTCTCTTCCAACACCTTGGCATCGGCCAGGCCGTCTTTTTCTTTGGCAGCAGCCTTGGCTTCGGTTACCCGTGCCTCGGCCAGGCCCTTTTCCTGCTCGCCCTTGGCTTCGGCAATCAGTTGCTCTGCCTGCACACGGGCTTCGGCCAGGCCTTCCTTCTCCTTGGCGGCGGCGGTGACTTCACGCACCCGCGCATCGGCCAGACCAGGCGCTGCGCGCTCGGCCTCGATACCCTCGGCCATTTTCTTCTTGGCTTCGGCCTGCTTGGCCGCGGCTTCCAACTCAGCCTGAGCGAGGTTGTTGATTTCTACGGCCTTGTGCTGGGAGCGGGTCTCGTCGGCTTCAGCCTGCTTGACCTGGCGCACCAGTTCCTGCTCGGCTTCGGCCTGGGCGTTGAGCACCATGACCTGTTTGGCCCGATCCGCTTCAGACACTTCACGCACTTCCTTGATGCGCTCTTCTTCCTGAGCCACGGTCTTCTCGACCGCCACACGCTCGCGGATCACCCCGGCGATATTCTTGCGCTCGACTTCCAGGGCTTTTTCTTTCTCGATGCGCTGCAGCTCGACTTCGCGCTCGCGGGAGACGATTTCCAGATCCTTGGCGCGGGTGACTTTTTCCACCTCGATCACCACCGCACGCTGGCGATTCTGCTGCGCCACTTCGACTTCGCGCTGATGGTTCTCGGCGCGGATATCCAACTCCTGCTGGGTGGTGATACGCGCCTGCTCGGCCTTCAAGCGCTCCTCTTCCTTGACCTTGAGGGTCTCGGCTTCTTCGCGAGCGCGGATGGTTTCGATCTCACGTTTCTGCCGCGCTTCAGCATCGGCCTGCTGACGCTCGAGAGCCAGCGTCGCCTCACGGGTCTCCACATTCTTTTTCTTGATCGCCAGCTCTTCGTTGCGCTCCAGGTCATTGGTAATGACGTTCTGCGCAGCAGTCAGCTGAGTGATTTTGCGGATACCCTCAGCATCGAGAATATTGCTCGGGTCGAGCGATGCCTTGGAGGTCTGCTCAAGATAGTCGATTGCCACGTCTTCCAACACATAGCCGTTGAGGTCGTTGCCGATCACCTCAACGATACGATCGCGAAACTCCTGGCGGTTCTCGAACAGCTGAACGAAGTCGAACTGCTTACCAACAGTTTTCAGCGCTTCGGAGAACTTGGCGTTGAACAATTCATTGACCGCACTGCGGTCAGAGGCGCGCTCCACCCCGATGGCCTTGGCCACCTTGAGCACGTCCTGCTGGGTTTCATTGACGCGCAGATAGAAGGCCACGGTGATGTCGGCACGCATGTTGTCCTTGCAGATCAACCCGTCCTTGGCGCGACGGTCCACTTCCAGGGTAATCAGGGAGATCTTCATGAACTCCTTGAGGTTGATCACCGGGTACACCAGGGCACCGGTGAAATGCACCTTGGGCGTCGAAGACATGTCGTTGACGATCAGCGCAGTACCCTGCGGCACCTTGATATAGAAGGCTTTGAACAGGACGAAAAAGCCAAAAATAACCAGAAAGAACAGACCTAAACCGGTCAGAAAAGGCATTAGCAGCTCGAGGCTCATTACAATCAATCTCCTTTGATAAACGGGCTAGATGCCCTTGAACTCGTCTTCGGTAATCACCCGATAGGCGTGTTCGGCCTCCAGGTACTCCAGCAACACCACGCGGTCGCCGCGTTTGAAGCCATGTGCCTCATCAGCACGGACACGCAGAATCAGTCCAGCACCACCATCCTCAAGCGTCGCCTCACCCTGAGCGGCAGTTACTCGACCACTGCGCACGATGGCCACCTGCCCAAGCACGGACTTGCTGGTGGTGGCCTCCAGCTTGAGAAACAGCGGACGCAACGGCCGCACCAACAGGCTCACCACGGGCACCACGGCAATCAGCGCAGCGGCGATCACCAGCAAACCCAGGGGATAACGCAAAATACCCAACGGCAGAAAGCGCAACAAAAACAGCTCGGCGAAGTAGCAGAGAAACCAGGCGAAAAAGAACAGCAAGGTGAGAACCAGCGTCACCGGCACGCCGTTCAGGCCCAGCTTGAGTAACAGGCCGGCCAAACCTTCAGGTTGCAGCGAATGGTTTTCCAGTGCCGAGTCGACTTCGATATCCAGCAGATCGACATCGACAATCCCCATGGCGGCGACCAGCCAATACAGAATCGCCACGCAGAGTGCAAAGCTGAGCACCACTACGGGAAATGACAGCGCGGTCTGTATGAATAGCTCCATCTTCTTTACATCCTGGTAGTCGAAGAAGCGGGAGCCGAAGCCCCCGCAATAGCCGCTCAGGCTTCGGGTTTAGCCTTGTTTTTCAGGCGTGCCAGTACGCTGTCAGCATTGGCGTTATCCGGCACGATGCCGGCAGCGCGCAGCTTGACCTCCAGAGCATCATCCGGCGCGCTGGTTGCGGCCAGTTCCGCACTGGCTTCCATCATGGCTGCACGCTCGGCCTGCTTGAGCTTGATGCGCTCCAGCGACTCAACCGCGGTATGCAACTTGGCCTGCGAGCCGCCATAACGCTGTGCCACAGCCATCTGCGCTTTCTGCACGCTTTCCGTGGCCTTGACCGTATCGACCTGTTGTTTCAGGCGTTTGATATGCCCTTCCGCCTGAGTCACTGCTTTGCGCAACTGCGCCACACTGGCCGCGAAACCATCAGCCTGCTCACGGTCGCTGGCCTGTTCGGCTTCCAGATTGGCGATCTTCTCGGCAACTTCCTTGGCCAGGGTTTCATTACCCGCATCCAGAGCCTTGAGCGCGTACTGCTCGTACTCGGCGATCTTCGCCGTGCTCTTGCCCAGGCGATCACTGGCCAGTTTCTGTTTGGCCATAATCTCAGCCAAGGCTTCCTTGGACTTGCGCAGCTCTAGATCGGCATCGCGGATCTCCTGATCGAGAATACGCAGCGCCTGACCGTCAACAACGGCCTCACCCACTTCATTGGCGCCGCCACGCAGCGCCGTCAGCAACTTGCTCCAGACGTTCATAGCATCACTCCTTAGCGTCAGCCTTGAGGAAGCCTTCATAGGCTTCGGTGGCCTTGATCACGTTGTCGGCCAGCAATTCGATCTCGAACACCACATCGGTCAGGGTCGAAGCCGAGCTCAACGCACCAAACATGGTGTAGCAAGGCTGGCCGTCCGGCAGGGTTTCCAGGCCGATGGAAGACAGCGGAAACAGCTTGTGCGTGCGCAGCACCTGCTCATTGAACGCCGCACTGTCGCGCACATCGGCAGCAGGCCACAGCAGGCCCTCGACCACGATCTGCTCACCATATACGGCAACAAACAGTGGCAGATCGCCGTAGTCGTGCATGGTCACATGCAAACTGGCATCCGAGCTTTGAATCAGCTCAATGCTCGCTTGCCCACCCTTGAATAACTCAGCGGCCGATAGCGCATCGTATAAAGCCTGTGCAGTCCAAACCTGCGGCATGCTCATACCCTCCTCCTTTTCCATTGAAGCCAGCTTTAATGAGTGCGGCTGGCGAAGTTTCCGCTCGAACGCCATAAGCAGCGGGGCATGCTCTGGCAGTATCCAGACCTCTTTTTTCACTAACCCCTGCTCGCGCAGACGCTGTCGAAAAAGACGCTGGTAGTGGGCTGATGATTTGCTTTCCATGAACGCAGACTAGCCTCACACATGTAATGAATCAACACATCACATGTAATATTTTAAAACGCATGTTTATTGATTTTCAGGCGCGCAAAGACAAGCCACTCAAAAGTAGCGCCGCATAAAACACACAAGGGAAAGGTCGCAGGAGGGAAACCATCCAGGGTTAGCAATACCGAGCATCCATTCGTGACGGCAATTTAACGCCATATCCCCGCCAACTAAACAGCTAAATCTGCCAACCCCATCGCAGCCGCAACGCCTGATAGCGGACATTGAAATATGACGCAGCACTCACAATCGAATAGCCTTGGCCGGCCACCACCCAACGGAACCCCTTATGAGCACAGCCAACAGCCCCCTCGCCGGCCTGAAAGTGATCGAACTCGGCACCCTGATCGCCGGGCCTTTTGCCTCACGTATTTGCGCCGAATTCGGTGCCGAGGTAATCAAGGTCGAATCACCGGATGGCGGCGATCCGCTGCGCAAGTGGCGCAAGCTGTACGAGGGCACGTCGCTGTGGTGGTTTGTGCAGGCGCGCAACAAGCAGTCGATCACCCTCAACCTCAAGCATGAGGCCGGACGTGAGGTACTGAAGAAGCTGCTTGGTGAAGCGGATATCCTGATCGAGAACTTTCGCCCCGGCGTGCTGGAGAAACTGGGCCTGGGCTGGGACGTGCTGCATGCACTGAACCCGAAACTGGTGATGGTGCGATTGTCCGGCTTCGGTCAAACCGGCCCCATGAAAGATCAACCGGGTTTCGGCGCCGTGGGTGAGTCCATGGGCGGGCTGCGCTACATCACCGGCTTCGAGGACCGCCCACCAGTGCGCACCGGCATCTCGATTGGCGATTCGATTGCCGCGCTGTGGGGCGTGATCGGCGCACTGATGGCGCTGCGCCACCGCGAAGTGAACGGCGGTAGCGGCCAGGTGGTGGACGTGGCGCTGTATGAGGCGATCTTCGCCATGATGGAGTCCATGGTGCCGGAGTTCGATGTGTTCGGTTTTATCCGCGAGCGCACCGGCAACATCATGCCCGGCATCACGCCCTCCTCCATACATACCAGCAGCGACGGCAAACATATTCAGATAGGCGCCAACGGCGATGCGATCTTCAAGCGCTTTATGCAGGCCATCGGCCGCCAGGACCTGGCAGACGATGTGACGTTGACTAGCAATGACGGACGCGATGCGCGACGCGATGAGATCTATGGCGTGATCGATCGCTGGGTTGGCTCGCTGCCGCTGGAGCAGGTGCTGGCGACACTGAACCAGGCCGATGTGCCGGCCAGCCGAATTTTCAGCGCTGAGGACATGTTCCACGACCCACAATTTCTCGCCCGAGAAATGCTCCTGTCAGCCAAGCTGCCAGACGGCAAAGCCTTCAAGATGCCGGGCATCGTACCCAAACTGAGCGACACGCCAGGCGAGGTAAACTGGGTCGGCCCGGAGCTTGGCGAACACAATGAGCAAGTACTGAGTAGCCTGGGCTACAGCAGCGAACAGATCGCCAACTTGCGCAGCGATGGCGCCATCTAATGAAGCAGCTCCAGCACAAGGACTGTGCTAACAGATCGCTTTAAACGCAGGATTGCCGACGCAGGTAGTTTTCCAACAGCACGCTAGAGGTGAACACCGTATTTGGCGTAGATCCCCTCAATAACGCCGCGCCGCTTGAGCGTCAGAATGGCCGCATCAAGCTTATCCAGCCAGCCTTCATGACGCGGATGAACACGCATGCTGACATCGAAAGAACTCATCGCATCGCCAATTTCAAGATGGCGGTACTCAGGGATTTTCGCCAGGCTGTATTGCGCAATCGCTTTATTGACCACAATTTGATCAAAGCGCGATTTCGCCAACATCTCCAGCAGCTGCGCTTCATTCAACGCATTGCGCCGATCAAGCTGCCCAGCTTCGATCAACGCACGCAGATCCGGGTAGGCATAGCCGCGCACCAACCCCACCGACTTGCCGCGCAAATCCTCAGGCCGCGCCACAGGAAAGGCCTTGCCCGGGGCAAACACCATGACATCGATAACCTTGCCAAACGGCACCGAAAACACCCCTGGCGTCGACTGACCCTGCACCCAACCCGGGTAAACACCCGGCTCAATATCCAACTGCCCGCCATTGAACAGCAGACCAAGGCGCGGATAGGGGTAGTACTGCACGCTGAAGGTGTCGCCCGTCAGCTTGCCTAGCTCATCGAAGATGTCTTGATAGATGCCGGTTTTACCCTGCTCGATCATCATCGGCGGGTAGTTATAAAAGCCGACTTCAAAGGTGGCGGCGTAAGCGCCAGCCTGGAAATAGATACCGCACAGCAGAACAACCGTTTTGATCAACCACTTCACCCGACTACCTCTACTGCACAACCCACTGCCGCTAAAACGCGCCAAACAACCAGGCAACCGCAACACCCAGCACAACTAAACCTAACAACCAGAAGATACCGCCATGGCCGCCAGACTGCACTACCGATACACCACCCGCCCGTCGCGCAGGTACGTAGCCGTCCACAACATCCTTGGCCTCTTTCAAGCCAATACCCCTGAGTTCACGCAGCAGCTTGATCGCCTCAATTTTCTGCCCACGCTCAAGCGCTGCCGCTACCTCCACCGGTAAGTCCTGATCAAATTCAGTCATCACACACTCCGCTCAGCAACCTCGCCAGAGCATAGCCGCAAAAAAAGCCGGCCCCTTGCGAGTACCGGCTTTATCGACCAGCGCGCCAGACTTACAGCGGCTTGCCGCGATTACCGTGCTGAGCGACAAAGCTCTGTACGGTTTTCAGGTCATTGGCCAGCACGGTGCAACGCTCTTCACGCTCGAACAGGTCCGCCAGATGCGCCGGCAAGGCAGGCGCCTGACCCACATCAGCTTTCTCCACGGCTTCCGGGAATTTAACCGGGTGCGCGGTACCGAGGATGACCATCGGCGCCGCCAGGCTGCGACGGCACTCACGTGCAGCACGCACGCCAATGGCCGTGTGCGGATCAAGCAGCTCTCCACACTCGTTAAACACCTCGGTGATGGTTTCGCAGGTCTGCGCATCATCCACCGCGAGGGAGTCGAACAGCTTGCGCGCCTCGGTCCAGCGATCCTGATCAACACTGAAACCGCCGCCCTGTTTGAAGGTGGCCATCAGCTCGGCGATTGCCGCACCGTTACGGCCGTGCAGGTCAAACAGCAGACGCTCGAAGTTCGACGAGACCATGATATCCATGGACGGCGACAGGGTCGGATGCAAGGTGTCCTTGACGTACTGATTACCACTCATAAAGCGGTGCAGAATGTCGTTGCGGTTGGTCGCAACGATCAGCTGGCTGATCGGCAGGCCCATGTTGCGCGCCAGGTAGCCAGCGAAGATGTCACCGAAGTTACCGGTGGGTACCGAGAACGCAATGGAACGCGCCGGGCCGCCCAGCTGCAGGGCCGCGTGGAAGTAGTAGACGATCTGGGCCATGATCCGCGCCCAGTTGATCGAGTTGACCGCCACCAGACGCGTACCCTTGAGGAAGCCCTGGTCAGCGAAGCTGTCCTTGACCATTTCCTGGCAATCATCGAAGTTGCCTTCGATGGCAATGTTATGGATGTTGTCACCGAGGATGGTGGTCATCTGCCGGCGCTGCACCTCGGACACACGGTTGTGCGGGTGCATGATAAAGATGTCGACATTCTCGCAGGCCTTGCAGCCCTCGATGGCCGCCGAGCCGGTATCACCAGAAGTCGCACCCATGATCACCACGCGCTCGTTACGCTTGGCCAGCACGTAATCAAGCAGACGGCCGAGCAACTGCAGGGCAAAGTCCTTGAACGCCAGGGTCGGACCGTGGAACAGCTCGAGCACCCACTCATTGCCGTTCAGCTGACGCAACGGCGCCACTGCGCTGTGGGCAAATACGCCGTAGGTTTCTTCGAGGATCTTTTTGAAGTCCGCATCCGGAATGCTGCCGGTGACGAACGGGCGCATCACGCGGAAGGCCAGCTCGTGGTACGGCAGGCCGGCCCACGAAGCGATTTCCTCCTGGGTGAAACGCGGCAGGTTTTCCGGTACATACAGACCACCATCGCTGGCCAGGCCGGCGAGCAGCACATCTTCGAAATTCAGGGCCGGTGCCTGGCCACGGGTACTGATATAGCGCATAGGGGCAAACCTTCGGTTAAATCTTCGAGAGCCACCGCAGCCCGGCTGCGGCGACCAAAAGCGGATTAGTTCAGCTGCTCGACGCGGATACGCACAACGCTGCCAACCACATCAGTCAAGGCTTCAAGGGAGCTGATCGCCTCATTGATTTGTGCCTCTAGCACGCGATGGGTGACCAGGATCATCGGCACCAGACCGTCCTGCTCCTCGACTTCCTTCTGCATGATCGACTCGATATTGATCCCGCGTGCCGACAGGATGCTCGCCACCTGAGCCAGCACACCCGGATGATCCTTGGCCTGAATGCGCAGGTAATAAGCGCTCTCACAAGCCTCAATCGGCAGTATCGGGTGATCGGACAGCGAGTCGGGCTGGAAGGCCAAATGCGGCACGCGGTTGGTCGGGTCGGCTGTCAGCGCACGCACCACGTCAACCAGATCGGCAATGACCGAAGACGCGGTCGGTTCCATGCCGGCACCAGCACCGTAGAACAGCGTGCTCCCGGCGGCATCGCCATTGACCATAACAGCGTTCATCACACCATTGACGTTGGCGATCAGGCGATCCGCCGGGATCAATGTCGGGTGTACGCGCAGTTCGATGCCGGCGTCAGTGCGACGGGCCACGCCGAGGTGCTTGATGCGATAGCCCAGCGCTTCGGCGTAGTTCACATCAGCGGTGGTCAGCTTGGTGATGCCTTCGGTGTAGGCCTTGTCGAACTGCAGCGGGATACCAAAGGCGATGGAAGCCAGGATGGTCAGCTTGTGTGCAGCATCGATGCCTTCAACGTCGAAGGTCGGATCAGCTTCGGCATACCCCAGCGCTTGCGCCTCAGCCAGCACGTCGTCAAAGGTACGACCCTTCTCGCGCATTTCGCTGAGGATAAAGTTGCCAGTACCGTTGATGATGCCGGCCAACCAGTTGATACGGTTGGCTGCCAGACCTTCGCGAATTGCCTTGATCACCGGGATACCGCCCGCAACAGCGGCTTCAAAAGCGACGATCACGCCTTTTTCGCGGGCCTTGGCAAAGATTTCATTGCCGTGCACAGCGATCAGCGCCTTGTTGGCGGTAACCACGTGCTTGCCGTTTTCGATGGCCTTGAGCACCAGGTCCTTGGCCAAGGTGTAACCGCCGATCAGCTCAATAACAATGTCGATCTCAGGGTTGTTCACCAGCTCAAATACATCGTTGGTGATGCTAATACCGGTCGTGTCGTACTGCGGCTTGGGCGAGCGAATGGCAATTTGGGCAACTTCAATACCGCGCCCTGCGCGCCGGGTAATTTCCTCGGCATTTCGCTTGAGTACATTCAACGTACCGCCACCGACGGTACCCAGCCCACAGATGCCTACTTTCACCGGTTTCACACTGAACTCCCCATCTGCACTGCGTAAAACGGCCGGAGCAAGCCCCGGCCGTAGAAAAGAGCCGCACCATACGAAGCGGCTGTTTATTAGTCAATCAGGCGCATGCCTCAGATCATTTGGATTCCAGGGCAATTTTCGCCAGCTGCGGAGCGGGTTGATAGCCGGGAATGATCTTGCCATTGGCCAGAACGATGGCTGGCGTACCGCTGACCCCGATCATCTGACCCAGCGCGTACTGCTTGGCAACCGGACTGTCGCATTGTGCATCGGCCACACCCTGGCGGGCTTTCGCGCGGTTCATCGCATCCTGCTGGTCCTTGGCGCACCAGACATTCGACAACTCTTTGGCCGCCGCGCTTTCCAGCCCCTGACGCGGGAAGGCCAGGTAACGCACCTCGACACCCAGACGATTCAGCTCAGGCACTTCGCTGTGCAGCTTCTGGCAATAGCCGCAATCGGTATCGGTAAATACGGTGATATGGGTCTTCGGCTGCTTGGGTGCAAACACCACCATTTCCGAAGCAGGAATGGCATCCATTAATTTGACCACGCCACGGCTTTCAGCCGCTTCTGTGAGATTCACCGGCTTGCCGTCCTTGACCTGAAACAGGTAGCCCTGCAATAGGAACTGGCCATCAGCACTGGTGTACAGCTGTCGACCACCGGCCAACTCAACCTGATAAACACCCGGCATCGGACTTTCGGCAATCGCCTCAATCGGCAGAGCCGGATCGATAGCCTTGAGAGTATTGCGGATGGCCTGATCGGCATCGGCGGCAACACCCACGCTGCTGAGCAACCCCAAAGCCAACGCGACAACAATGCGGTTAAAACGCATACAAACTCCCGACAGAAGATGACTTAACAAAGGATGACGCAGCCTACCATATAAGCCCACAGAGGCCGACCATCGCAGGCTGGACGGCGCACTCAGCCGCGCGGGTGGTGCCGCGCATGCAGCTCCTGTAGCCGCGCGCGTGCGACGTGGGTGTAGATTTGCGTGGTCGACAGATCACTGTGCCCCAACAGCATCTGCACCACGCGCAGATCAGCGCCATGGTTGAGCAAATGGGTAGCGAAGGCATGGCGCAGGGTATGCGGTGACAGACTCTTGGCAATACCCGCCGCCTTGGCCTGGTGTTTGATGCGGTACCAGAACGTCTGGCGGGTCATCTGCTCGCCACGCATGCTCGGGAAAAGCACATCGCTGGGCTTGCCATCCAGCAGAAACGGCCGCGCTTCCTTGCTGTAGCGCTCAATCCAGGCGATCGCCTCTTCACCCAACGGCACCAGGCGCTCTTTGCTGCCTTTGCCAAACACCCGCAGCACGCCCTGACGCAGATTGACCTGCTCCAACGTCAGGCCAATCAGCTCGCTCACACGCAAGCCACAGGCATAGAGCACCTCCAGCATCGCGCGGTCGCGCAAACCAATCGGATCATCCAAATCAGGAGCGGCCAACAAAGCCTCAACATCGGCCTCCGACAACGACTTGGGCAGCGGCCGCCCCAGTTGCGGCAAATCCACCTGCAGCGTCGGGTCACGACTGATTAACTGTTCACGCAAGAGAAACCGGTAGAAGCCGCGCAAGCCCGAGAGCAAGCGCGCCGTAGAGCGCGCCTTATAACCTTCATTCAGGCGCCAGGCCAGATGACCGAGAATCAACTCACGCCCCGCGTCGGCCAGTTGCACATCACGCACCTGCAACCAACCATTAAACAGCGCCAAATCACTGCGATAGGCGGCGCGCGTGTGCACCGACAGCCCTTTCTCCAACCACAGGGCTTCCACGAAACGGTCAATCAGCGGGTGGTCGATGGCGGGCATGCGGAACTATGGCGGCAGGTTAAAGCACGCTAGTCTTTCACAGCCTGGCCATGCAGGGCCAGGGCTAACCCACAAGGACCCTTGATGAACGAACAACACATCCTTCTGGCCTTTGCCGCCATCGGCGCAAGCGCCCTCGCCTGCCAGTGGCTCGCTTGGCGCTTACGCTTGCCCGCCATCTTATTTTTGCTGATAGCCGGGATACTTGCGGGACCGGTGCTGGGTTGGCTTGACCCTCACGCCCTGTTCGGCAGCCTTTTATTCCCACTGGTCTCAATGGCCGTGGCACTGATTCTGTTTGAAGGCAGCTTAACCCTTCATTTATCAGAGTGGCGCGAGATTGGCAGCGTGGTCAGGCGCATGGTGACGGTGGGCGCGCTGGCCACCTGGGCAGTCATTGCTGCAAGTACGCATTACTTGCTTGGCTTTGAGTGGGACATGGCACTGCTGTTCGGCACCCTGACACTGGTCACCGGCCCCACTGTCATCGTGCCCATGCTGCGTGTTGTCCGCCCGAAAGCCTCCATCGCCAACATCCTGCGCTGGGAAGGCATCGTTATCGACCCGATTGGCGCATTACTCGCGGTTGTCGTGTACAGCTTTATTATCGCCAGCAATGAAGGTAATGGCTGGAACAGCGGCCTGACGACCTTCGCTGGCGTGATCGCCTGCGGCAGCGTATTCGGGATCGCCAGCGGCTGGGCACTGGGCCAGGTATTAAAGCGCCAATGGCTGCCGGACTACCTGCATAACCTTGCGGTATTGGCCACCGTGCTGGGGGCTTTTATTGCCGCTAACGCAGCCATGCATGAGTCCGGCCTGCTCGCCGTGACACTGATGGGCATGTGGCTGGCGAATATGAAGGGCGTCGACGTTCGGCATATTCTGCACTTCAAGGAAAACCTCAGCGTGCTGTTGATTTCTGGCCTGTTCATTCTGCTGGCCGCGCGCCTCGACCTGAGCGCCCTACTCGCTCTCGGCCCGGCAGTATTGATACTGCTGGCCATCATCCAGTTTGTCGCACGCCCACTCAACGTGGCACTGTCCACCTTTGGCTCCAGCCTGAACTGGCGCGAACGAGCACTGCTGGCCTGGATATCTCCGCGCGGCATCGTGGCTGCGGCCGTTTCAGCCATTTTTGCCATCCGCCTTGGCGAATTAGGCTATGAAGGCGCCCAACTGCTCGTGCCGCTCACCTTCGCCGTTATTATCGGCACCGTGGTATTGCAGAGCGCTACTGCACGCCCGCTCGCCAAATTTCTGAAAGTGGCAGAACCGGCCCCACGTGGTTTTCTTATCGTAGGGGCCAACCCGGTAGCGCGAGCACTCGGCACGGCACTGCAAGATCTCGGCAACCGTGTACTGCTGTGCGACTCCAGCTGGGAAAACATCAGTGCCGCCCGCATGCAAAAACTACCAACTTACTTTGGCAACCCCACTTCACAGGACGCTGAAGCCCACTTGGATCTAGTAGGTCTCGGCCACCTACTTGCGCTATCGCCTTCCAGTGAACTGAACGCACTGGCATGCATGCACTTTCGCCACGACTTTGCCGCAAATCGCCGCTTTACCCTACCCAGCGGCACTGAAAGCCGACGCAGCGACAAACATCGCAGCCGCGACGCCGTGCGCGGTCGCCCCCTTGGCAGTCAGGAACTGAGCTTCCCGCAGTTTGCCAGCCTCTTAAGCAAAGGCGCAGAGGTACGCACTACGACACTGACCAACACCTTTGACTGGCCGGCCTACCAGAATCTGCATGGCGACAACGCTGTGATCCTGCTTGCTTGCGACCCTGGCGGCTGGATACACGTTGCAACCCGACCGCTCGAAGTTTTGCCAGGCCCGGACTGGATCCTGGTAGCCCTGATTAATGATCCGCAGGCCCCATCCAGCAGCGGCAAGAACTAAGAGCAACAATCTCGTCACCCTATCCTTGGATGGGTGACAGATATCAATTTGCAGCCCATGATTGCATCACGCCACTACAGCACAACGGTGCCTAAGCATGCCCAGCCAACAGCATTCACGTCTTGGTCAGATTCTGATCAACAAAGGACTGATTAACCGCGGCCAGCTGGATGCTGCCATTCAACTGCAACTCACCAACCATAAACGCCTCGGTGAGACGCTGATCGAACAAGGCTGGCTAACCGAACGCCAGCTGAAAAAGGCCCTCAGCAAGCAAAGCAACCTGCGCCTGGCAGCCACACTGGTCGCCGCCCTGCTCAGCCCCTTCCAGATTGCCAGTGCCGATGCGCCGCGCAATCTGCCCAGCGTCATCAGCCAGGAGCAAACACCGAGCGGGTTGCGCCCACTGACGGATATGGAAATGAGCAATGTCAGCGCACAGGGCCTGGACGATGTGCTGCAAGGCCTGTTTCTCCAGGCCGGCAGCGGCGACGGCCTAGGCACTGTTGGCCAGCTGAGCAAATTGGTGATGCCGGTTCTCAGCAGCCTTGAGGCGGAAACCTCTATGAAGGATGTGCAGTACGACACCAGCAAACTGACCTCGGTGATCAATGCCGACGGCTCGGTCAATGTGCGCCTGCCCAGTTCGATTGGCGAGCTGCGCTTCGACAATATCCGCGTCGCTGGAGCCCCCCAGGGCCAGAGCATGGGCAGCCTGAGCCTGCATGACATCGACCTGTCACAAGCCTCGCTGAAAATCAGCCTGCACTAGCCACGCTTGATAATCGGAACGTAGAAACGAAAAAAGCAGCCCGAAGGCTGCTTTTTTATTGGAAAGCCGAGACTTAGCCCAGTTTTTCCTTGATGCGCGCTGCTTTACCGGACAGGTCACGCAGGTAGTACAGCTTGGCTTTACGTACGTCACCGCGACGCTTAACGGCCAGGCTGTCAACCAGCGGGCTGTAGGTCTGGAAAGTACGCTCAACGCCTACACCGTTGGAAATCTTACGAACAGTGAAAGCACTGTTCAGACCACGGTTACGCTTGGCGATTACAACGCCTTCGAACGCCTGCAGACGCTGACGGTCGCCTTCTTTCACTTTAACCTGGACAACAACAGTGTCACCCGGTGCAAAAGTCGGGATCTCTTTGCCCATCTGCTCAGCTTCGAGCTGCTGAATAATCTTGTTGGTCATGCTGCGCTCCTAAGACAGGCCTCGGCCGGTCATCGATACATTAACTATCGTCCCGCTGGCGGACGTATTCCTCCAGCAGCTTTTTCTCTTCTCCAGAAAGCGAGCGGCTTTCCAGAAGATCGGCGCGTCGTTCGTAGGTCCGACCAAGGGACTGCTGCAAACGCCAGCGCCGGATGTGTTCGTGGTTGCCACTAAGCAACACGTCGGGAACACGTTTATCCGCATACACCTCCGGGCGGGTGTAGTGCGGGCAGTCGAGCAGACCATCCGTAAAGGAGTCCTCCTCGGCCGAATCTGCATGACCCAATGCACCAGGCAAAAGGCGCGTTACCGCGTCGATCAGCACCATGGCCGGCAGCTCACCGCCAGACAGGACGTAATCCCCAATCGACCATTCTTCATCGACATGCGCTTCAATAAAGCGCTCATCAATGCCTTCGTAGCGGCCGGCAATCAGGATTAACGCATCCTCATTGGCCAGTTCGCGTACTGCTGACTGCGTCAGCTGGCGACCTTGCGGCGACAGGTAAATCACCTTGGCCGCACCACCTGCAGCTTGCTTCGCGTCAAGCAAAGCATCTTCAAGCGGCTTGATCTTCATCACCATGCCGGGGCCACCGCCAAAAGGCCGATCATCCACGGTGTGATGACGGTCTGTGGTGTAGCTACGCGGATTCCAACAGGACAGTTGCAACAAGCCCTGCTTCACCGCTCGGCTGGTAATGCCGTAATCGCTGATAGCGGCAAACATTTCCGGGAATAGCGTAATGACTTCAACGCGCAGATTAGGCATCAGGCTTAGAAGTCCGCATCCCAGTCGACCCGCATTTCGCCAGCACTCAGATCAATCGACAACACGCATTGCTCGGTATAGGGCAACAGGCGCTCACGACCATCCAGGCTGTCGGTGCAGGGTTTAACCACCATCACATCGTTGGCACCGGTTTCTAACAAGTGATCAACCTTGCCGAGCAATTGCCCTGCCTGATCAATAACCTTGAGACCTTCCAACTGGTACCAGTAGTACTCACCATCAGCCAACTCAGGGAACAGACTGCGCGGCACACAGATCTCATAACCGGCGAGAAGACGTGCTTCTTCACGGTCATCAAGCCCCTTGAGCTTCGCGACCAGAAACTTATCGCTCCCACGTCCGCTGACCAGCTCTACCTGTTTGACACTGCCTTCGCGCCTAAGCGTCCAAGTCTTGTACTGCAACAGGTTTGCAACAGGATCCGTAAAGGAATACACCTTCACTTCACCGCGAACGCCATGTACAGAGTAGATCTTGCCGATAACGATCAAGTCATCGGTAGAAGCAGGCGTCGCGTTCATATTGCTTAGGCCGCAGCCTTAGCAGCGTCCTTCAACAACTGAGCAACACGATCAGAAGGCTGTGCACCAACGCTCAGCCAATGGGCCAGGCGGTCTTGCTTCACGGACAGGCGAACTTCCTGGCCACGAGCGATCGGGTTGAAGAAACCGATTTCTTCTTTATGCGAACCGTCGCGTGGGTTACGGCTGTCGGTCACGTTGATTTTGTAGAACGGGCGCTTTTTGGAGCCGCCAAGGGCAAGACGAATCGTTAGCATGTGAACATAGTTCCTGTAGTCGGTGCTGCAAATCTAAATGCACGGCGGGCATGGGTGCCCGAAAGGCCGCATATTCTAAGGAATATGCGGATTTTTGCAAATGGCTTTTTTAGGCGCATAGGGTTGTGCGATCAAGATCTGCTTGAAGGCCGCTGTGCAACCCGGCCAATCTGCTTCCGCAGAAGGCGGGTTTGCTGAAAATCCCCGCGTTCTGCGGGGTCTGCGCCGACATCACTGCCGACGCAAATTCCTTACATCTTCGGCATGCCGCCCGGCATCATCCCGCCCATGCCACGCATCATCTTGGCCATGCCGCCCTTGGCGGTGAATTTCTTCATCATCTTCTGCATCTGCTTGTGCTGCTTGATCAGACGACCGATGTCCTGCACCTGGGTGCCGGAGCCCATGGCAATGCGACGCTTGCGCGAACCACTGATGATTTCTGGATCACGGCGCTCCTGAGGAGTCATCGAGTTGATGATCGCCTCCATCTGCTTGAACTGCTTCTCGGCAGCGCCTTGGGCATTACCCATCTGGGCCAGATTGACGCCACCCATCTGCGGCAGCTTGTCCATCAGGCCGCCGAGACCGCCCATGTTCTTCATCTGTTGCAGCTGGTCACGGAAGTCTTCGAGGTCGAAGCCCTTGCCCTTCTTCAGCTTTTTGGTGAGTTTCTCGGCTTTCTCACGATCCAGGGTCTGCTCGGCCTGCTCGATCAGGCTGAGCACATCGCCCATACCGAGAATGCGCGAGGCAATCCGGTCTGGATGGAAGGGCTCCAACGCCTCGGTCTTCTCGCCCATACCGATAAACTTGATCGGCTTGCCGGTAATCGCACGCACCGACAACGCCGCACCGCCGCGCGCATCACCGTCGACCTTGGTCAGCACCACACCGGTCAGCGGCAGCGCATCATTAAAGGCCTTGGCGGTGTTGGCAGCGTCCTGACCGGTCATGGCATCGACCACGAACAGAGTTTCCACCGGCTTAATCGCCGCGTGCAGCGCCTGGATCTCCGCCATCATCTCGGCATCGATGGCCAGACGACCGGCGGTATCGACGATCACTACATCAATAAACTTGAGTTTGGCCTCTTTGATCGCCGCTTCAGCGATATCCACCGGTTTCTGGCTGAGATCGGAGGGGAAGAAGGTCACGCCAATATCATTAGCCAGGGTTTCCAGCTGCTTGATCGCCGCAGGACGGTAAACATCGGCAGACACCACCATCACGGTCTTTTTCTTGCGTTCTTTAAGGAAGCGCGCCAGCTTACCGACGGTGGTGGTCTTACCCGCCCCCTGCAGACCCGCCATCAGCACCACGGCTGGCGGCACGGCGTTCAGCGCCAGGTCTTCGTTGGCCGCGCCCATCAGTTCTTCGAGTTCGACGCGAACGATCTTCACGAACGCCTGGCCCGGCGTCAGGCTCTTCGACACTTCAGTGCCGACCGCGCGATCCTTGACCTTATTAACGAAGTCCTTGACCACCGGCAAGGCAACGTCAGCCTCGAGCAAGGCCATGCGCACTTCACGCAGGGTGTCCTTGATGTTGTCTTCGCTCAGCTTGGCTTTGCCAGTGACATTTCGCAGGGTCTGCGAAAGGCGGTCAGTCAGATTTTCGAACATGCGCGTTCCTTTCAGGCTCTATCGAGCCGAGGGTGGGCTTGCAACAGGTCGCGGATTATAGCGAAGACTGCGAGGCACCGACACCGCCAGACGCTTTCGTGGCAGACGGGTTGTATGCCACACTGGCCGCCTTTCGGGTTTGCCTGACAAGGATTTATGCACCCTCTGCTACCCAGCCTCGCCGCTGCCTGCCTTTATGCCGGAGCCGCACTCTATCAAGGCCTGCGCCTGCGACAGCGCAGCACATCCAACAAGCGCCTGCTGGTTGCGCTCGGCACACTGGCCTTGCTGCTGCACGGTGGCAGCCTGTTTCTGCAGATGTTCGATGCCAGCGGCCTGTCGCTGGACTTCTTCAAAGCTGCCAGCCTGATTGCCGCCGCCGTTATTCTGCTGACACTGCTGGCCTGCATGCGCATCCCGGTGGAAAACCTACTGTTGCTGCTATTCCCACTGGGCTTTATCACGGTGCTGCTCGCCCAATTTATGCCCAGCGGCACCACCCAGTCTATTGATGAAGCACCCGGTATTCTGGCGCACATCCTGCTGTCGATTACCGCCTACGGCATGCTGACCATTGCCGTGTTCCAGTCGCTATTGCTGCTGTTGCAGGACCATCAGCTCAAACACAAGCACCCGTCCGGGCTGATCAAGAACTTCCCCCCCCTGCAAACCATGGAAAGCCTGCTATTCGGTTTTCTCTGGGCCGGCTGGGCGTTGCTGTCGCTCTCACTGCTGTCTGGCGCGCTGTTTATCAGCGACCTGTTTGCCCAGCACCTGGCGCATAAAACCATCCTCTCGTGCTTTGCCTGGGTGGTTTTTGCCGTGCTGTTGTGGGGCCGCCACCAACTCGGCTGGCGCGGCCACAAAGCCATTCGCTGGACCCTGGCAGGCTTCTGCCTGCTGATGCTGGCCTACTTCGGCAGCAAGCTGGTTCGCGAATTTATTCTGCATATCTGAGACCCCTTCCGTGGACGACCTTCACTCCGGCTACCTGCTTGGGCTGCTGATTTTTCTGATTCTGTGCTCGGCCTTCTTCTCCAGTTCGGAGACCGGGATGCTCAGCCTCAACCGCTATCGCCTCAAGCACATGGCCAAGGAAGGGCATAAGGGCGCCAAGCGTGTCACCACCCTACTCAGCCGCCCAGACCGCCTGCTCGGCACCATTCTGGTCGGCAACAACGTGGTCAACATCCTCGCCGCCTCCATCGCCACCGTGCTGGCCGTGGACATCTGGGGCGAAGCCGGGATCGCCATTGCCACCGCTGGCCTGACCATTGTGGTGCTGATTTTCGGCGAAATAACCCCAAAGACCCTGGCCGCGCTGCGCCCGGAACTGGTGGCCTTTCCCGCCAGCCGAGTACTGCTGCTGCTGCAACGCCTGCTTTACCCCGTTGTGTGGACCACCAGCACCATCAGCAACGTGCTGCTGCGCCTGCTCGGCATCGACCCGTCGCAACGCGCCAGCGACAGCCTGTCCACCGAAGAGCTGCGCAGCGTGGTGCGCGAGTCCGGCGCCGGTATGCCAAAGAACCGCCAGAACATGCTGCTTGGCATTCTTGACCTTGAGCGGGTGACGGTGGATGACATCATGATTCCGCGCAACGAAGTCACCGGCATCAACCTCGATGACGACCTCGAAAGCATCATCAGCCTGCTGACCAACACCACCCACACGCGCCTGCCGGTGTTTCGCACGGACATCAATCAGATCGAAGGCATCGTGCACATGCGCCAGATTGCCCGGCTGCTGACGCACAACGAGCTGAGCAAAGAGGCGCTACTGGCGGCCTGCAACGAGCCGTACTTCGTACCCGAAGGCACGCCGCTGTCGACCCAGCTGATCAATTTTCAGAAACAGAAACGCCGGATCGGTATCGTCGTCGACGAATACGGGGATGTGATCGGCATCGTTACCCTGGAAGATATCCTCGAAGAAATCGTCGGCGACTTCAGCAACCAAGACACCCTGCGCAGCCCGGATATCCACCCTCAGGAAGACGGCACCCAGGTAATCGATGGCGCCGCTTATATCCGCGAAATCAACAAAGCGTTGGACTGGCACCTACCCTGCGACGGTCCGAAAACCCTCAACGGCCTAGTTACCGAGGCGCTGGAAAGCATCCCCGACAGTGCCGTGTGCCTGAAGATCGGCCCTTATCGCCTGGAGATTCTGCAGTCGTCAGATAACCGGGTAAAAAGCGTGCGCGCCTGGCAAACCAAGCCTAAGGCGCACACCGAGCCGCCGGCACAAGGCTGACGGCCAGCCCCTGCGCCCACACGCGATAGCCTAGGTCTGACGGGTGATAACCATCACGCGCCAGGTACTCGGCGGAAAACTCCAGCGCAACCGCGTGATGCCCCGCTCCCAAGCGATCTGCCAACTGGCGCAAGCACACATCCAGCAAGCCTGCGCGCATCCCGAGTAAACGCCGCAGCAGCCAGGGCAAGGCGCTGAAATGCTGCAGCGGCGGCACACTGCTAAAGGCCACGCGAGCGCCGCGAGCAGCCAACGCCTCAGCCATACCGCCCAGCGCAGCCTCCCAACGCGGCAGTGAAGTCAGATGAGTGGTGTCATTGACGCCGAATACCAATAACGCCAGATCAAAGGGTTGATCCAGCACCTGCGGAAGCAACCTCTCATGGGCCTGCGCGGCAGTAATGCCGCTTTCGCCGCACGCCCGCCAGGCAACCGGATGGCCGCAACGCGCAGCCAGAGCAGTAGCCAGCTGCCCGACCAGCGCGGCGTCCAGCTCATCCACGCCGACGCCAACCACGGTCGATTCACCCAGCATCAGCAGGCGCAATGGCTCGCCCGGTAAATCCGCGCCTGCCACGCCGCTCAGTAACCCTGCGGCTGGCGGTAAACGCAGGGTGTTACGCCGCGTGCGCAGCGCCAGCGGCAAGGCAATCGGCGCCAACAGCGCCAACCCTAGCCACCAGGCATAAGCACGCAGCGCACTCACAGCTCGACCTTGACCGCCTGCGCCGCACGCGTGGCTTTGGCTCGCGCAGCTTCTAATGATTCATCCCGCGCCAGCGCCACACCCATACGACGCTGGCCACTGACTTCCGGCTTGCCGAACAGGCGCAATGCGGTATCCGGCTCGGCCAGCGCCACGCCAAGGTTGCCGAAACTTACCTGCTGCGACTCGCCCTCGACCAAGATCACCGCAGAAGCCGACGGCCCGAACTGACGAATCGCTGGAATCGGCAGCCCGAGAATCGCCCGCGCATGCAGGGCAAATTCGGACAAATCCTGGGAAATCAGGGTGACCAGGCCGGTATCGTGCGGGCGCGGCGAGATTTCGCAGAACCACACCTGATCCCCTTTGACGAACAGTTCCACACCAAACAGCCCACGCCCACCCAGCGAACCGGTAACCGCCAGCGCAATACGCTCGGCTTCGGCCTGAGCCTTGGCGCTCATCGGCTGCGGCTGCCAGGACTCCTGGTAGTCGCCCTTGACCTGACGATGGCCAACAGGCGCGCAGAAGGTGGTGCCACCACTGTGGCGCACGGTAAGCAAGGCGATTTCATAATCAAAATCGATAAAGCCCTCGACTATCACCCGACCCTTGCCGGCGCGGCCACCGGCCTGGGCGTAATCCCAGGCGGCCTGCAGATCATCCAGGCTTTTCAGCACTGATTGGCCTTTGCCAGAAGAGCTCATGATCGGTTTGATCAAACAGGGAAAACCGATGCTCTCGACTGCGGCGCGGCACTGCTCGAAGGAGTCGGCAAACTGATAAGGCGAGGTCGGCAGGCCCAGCTCCTCAGCGGCCAGACGGCGGATACCTTCACGGTTCATGGTCAGCTGCGCAGCGCGGGCACTGGGGATAACGGTGAAACCTTCATTCTCCAGTTCGACCAGGGTCGCGGTGGCGATGGCTTCAATTTCCGGCACGATATAGTGCGGCTGCTCCAACTCGATCACCGCGCGCAGGGCTGCGCCATCGAGCATATTGATCACGTGGCTGCGATGCGCCACCTGCATGGCCGGCGCATTCGCGTAACGGTCAACGGCAATCACCTCGACACCAAGGCGTTGCAGCTCGATCACCACTTCCTTACCCAGCTCGCCAGAGCCACACAACAGCACACGGGTAGCGCTCGGCGACAAAGGGGTTCCGATACGGGGCATGGTGAATCCTCAAACTGATCAAGAAAATTACAGCAGAATGCCTTTAGCCTTGGCCCGCTCATGACACTGAACCAGCACCTCACGGCGCTCAGCGTTATCCATCAGGCTCCAGCGGGTGATTTCAGCGACCGTGCGCTGGCAGCCGATGCAGATGTCTTCATCGTCCAGCGCGCAGACATGCACGCAGGGCGAGGCGACCGGACGTTCCTGCGATTGCATCAATCGTCCTGCTCCTGCAAATCACGGGCATAGCGCTGGGCGTTGTGCACGTAATGGGCGGCGCTGGCTTCGAGCATCTTCTTCTGCGGCTCGGTCAGTTCGCGTACCACCTTGCCGGGCGAGCCCATGACCAGCGAACCATCGGGAATTTCCTTGCCTTCACCGATCAGGCTGTTGGCGCCGATGATGCAGTACTTGCCGATTTTCGCGCCATTGAGGATCACCGCATTGATGCCGATCAGGCTGTAATCGCCCACCGTGCAACCGTGCAGCATGGCGTTGTGGCCGATGGTCACGCCAGTGCCGATATTCAGTGGAAAGCCCATGTCGGTGTGCATCACGGTACCGTCCTGCACGTTGCTGTTCTCACCGATATGAATCAGCTCGTTGTCGCCGCGCAGCACTGCGTTGAACCACACGCTGGCACCCGGCTCCAGTTTGACCTTGCCGACCAGCGTGGCATTCGGGGCAACCCAGCTGTCGGCATGGGCCTCGACTTGGGACGAACCCAGGCGGTATTTCATGGATGCTTCCTCAATAGGCTCAGGTGAGCTTGATAAAGTGCTCGGGCGGCTGATGCATATCGATATGCACATCATCGAACACCAGGTTGACCAACTCGACCAGCATGATCGCAGTCAGCCCCCAGATTTTATATTCGCCATAGCGGTAACTCGGCACATACCAGCTGCGCCCGAGGTAATCGATACGGTGGGTGGTTTCCCGCGGATCGTCGCGAAAGAACGCCAGCGGCACGGCAAATACGGCGGCAATCTCTCCGTCGTTGGGCTTGTACTCGACAAAGTCCGGCACCAGACCGACATAAGGGGTGACCTGAATACCGTGGCGCGATACCAAAGTACTAAGCGGCCCGATAACCTCAACCAACCCAGGCGGCAAGCCGATTTCCTCTTCCGCCTCGCGCAAAGCGGTCTCGATCAAATCGACATCTTCCGGATCACGCCGACCACCGGGAAACGCCACTTCACCACCATGGGTAGACAAACCGCTGGCACGCAAGGTCAGCACCACTTCCGGCTCGTCGCTGCGGGTGATGGGCACCAGCACTGCGGCCTCAGGGTAACGCTTGTCGGTCTGCAGAATGTGCGGGCTATAGCCACGCATGCGATGGAGCAACTCGTCCAGCATGGGGATTCTCAGTCTTTTATTCTGCGTTCGATCATGGCACGAAAGCAGCGCACGGCCCAAGCCCTGCGCCAGCAACGGCAATCATTCAGGCGCTGGATAATTTGCCCTGCCAGGTTGCTTGCCGAGCAGCCGAAATGCGCGCCAAGATAGCCGATAGGTAGCGAGGGTCTGGCATGAAGTTCTGTAGCAACTGTGGCGGCGCGGTCAGCCACATCATCCCGCAGGGCGACAACCGCCTGCGCCACGTCTGCGCGCAGTGCCAGACCGTGCATTATCAAAATCCGCGAATCATCGCCGGCTGTCTGCCGGTATGGGGCGAACAGGTGCTGCTGTGCCGCCGCGCCATCGAGCCACGCCGTGGCTACTGGACCCTGCCAGCAGGCTTTATGGAGAACGGCGAAACCCTGGAACAGGCCGCCGCCCGCGAAACCCATGAGGAGGCCTGCGCGCGGGTGCGCAGCCTGAATCTCTACACCCTGTTCGACCTGCCGCACATCAATCAGGTGTATATGCTGTTTCGCGCCGAGCTGGTCGACCTGGACTTTGCCCCTGGCGAAGAAAGCCTTGAAGTTCAGCTATTTCACGAACAGGACATCCCCTGGTCAGAGCTGGCTTTCCCGACCATCGGGCGTACCTTAGAATGCTACTTCGCAGACCGCCGCGAGCAGCACTACCCGGTCCGCAACGAGCCGCTTGAAGCCTTGCGCGCACATTACAAGAAAGCCTTTTGATTCACGGGAAATACGATGCGCTGGTTGTTCGCCCTACTCTGCCTGACCGTTACCCTGGCTGCCCCCGCCAGCACCACACCGACCCTTAATGGCAAAACCATCGACAAGGTGCTGGTGATCAAATCTGAACGCAAATTGCACCTGATCAGCCGTGGCGACACCCTCAAGTCCTACCGCATCTCTCTGGGCAAAAAGCCTAAAGGGGCCAAACAACGCGAAGGAGACCTGCGCACCCCGGAAGGTTTCTATTGGATCGACTGGCGCAAGACCAGCGACAAGTACAACCTGTCCATGCACATCTCTTATCCCAACGCCCGCGACCAGGCGCAGGCGCGCAAGAGTGGCGTATCGGCAGGCGGCATGATCATGATTCACGGCACGCCGCTGGATGAGGAATACCCGGAGTGGATGTTCCACACCCTGGACTGGACCGAAGGCTGCATCGCCATGCGTAACATTGATATGCGCGAGGTCTGGGCGGTGGTCAAGGACGGCACCCTGATCGAAATCAGACCCTGAACAGCAGACATAAAAAAGGCGCCTTCATGGCGCCTTTTTTATGAATTAGAACTGAATATCTGACAGCCGCCACACCTCAAAAGCCGGCGTTTCATAGGGATGCTGCTTCTTCATGGCCTTGACCGCGTCATGAATCAGCTCGTCAGCCACCACCATCTCGACTTTCCACTCCTCCACCTGTTCGACCTGTCCAGGCTGGCCAATAAATGGCTGACTACCTGCCAGAGCGCGGAACTGCCCCTGCCCCAAGGTTTGCCAACAACACTGATCATACTGACCAATACGTCCGCCACCGGCATTGAATACCGCGCTCTTCACGGCATCCAGATGAGTTTCAGGCACATAAAAACACAGCTTGTACATCGAAGTCTCCGCCGGCAAGACTGATAAAAACAGTTCGGTAATGATGCCACACAATAATGGCATTTTGCCTTACCGGGTATTCGCGCAGCCCATCACACTTGCACCCTATGACCGGATAATCTGTTGTGTGTTCAACGTATTAGCTCAATCAGCCAAGTTATAAACCGCACCAGAAGCGCCGCCAGCGGGCCACGAAACCGCTTACCGGCAGGTTATGGCTGCCATCACAGTAAGGTAGACGTTGCGAGCGCGCGCAACGGCAGAGCAGCAGAAATTGCTCTCGCTCAGGCTGCAGTTCAAGCGCATCAGGACAAGCAGAAATACAATCGGGAAGCTGAGACGAACGCCCGCAGCGGCACAGCAGCAAGGTATCGCCAGGTTTAACCTGGCGCACCTCAGGCAGAATCGGCGCAGGCTTACTCGACATAAGCCCGCGCCAGTCGGATCAATCCACCCACACGCGGGCGTTGCGGAACATGCGCATCCAGCCGGCATCTTCCGGCCAATCATCCGGCTTCCAGGAGTTCTGCACAGCGCGGAATACCCGCTCCGGGTGCGGCATCATGATGGTCACGCGGCCGTCGCGGCTGGCCAGACCGGTGATCCCACGCGGCGAACCGTTGGGGTTGGCCGGATAGGTTTCGGTGACTTTGCCGTGGTTGTCGATAAAGCGCATGGCCACGCAGCCGGACAGATCGGCTTCGAGCAGAGCTTCCTCGTTCTCGAACTCGGCATGACCTTCACCGTGGGCGATGGCGATTGGCATACGCGAACCAGCCATCCCTTGCAGGAAAATCGACGCCGACTCCTGCACTTGCACCATGGCTACGCGCGCCTCGAACTGCTCGGAGCGGTTGCGCACGAAGTGTGGCCAGAATTCGGTGCCAGGGATCAGCTCGTGCAGGTTGCTCATCATCTGGCAGCCGTTGCACACGCCAAGGGCGAAGCTGTCCTTGCGCTCGAAGAACGCCTGGAAACCATCACGGGCGCGGCTGTTGAACAGGATCGACTTGGCCCAGCCTTCGCCAGCACCCAGTACGTCGCCGTAGGAGAAACCGCCGCAGGCGACCAGACCTTTGAATTCGCCCAGGCTGACGCGACCGCTGAGGATGTCACTCATATGTACGTCGATTGCGTTGAAACCCGCGCGGTCGAAGGCCGCAGCCATTTCCACCTGACCGTTGACGCCCTGCTCACGCAGTACGGCGATCTGCGGGCGCACACCCTTACGGATATAAGGCGCGCTGATGTCCTGATTGACGTCGAAGCTGAGCTTGGCCGATAACCCTGGATTTTCCTCGTCGAGGATGGTGTCGAACTCCTGCTCGGCGCACTGCACGTTGTCGCGCAGACGCTGAATCTGGTAGCTGGTTTGCGCCCACTGGCGCTGCAGCAAGCGGCGCTGGCCGCCGAATACCGGCTGACCGTTAAAGCTGATCGCCACGTCGTCGCTGTTGACCGGCTGACCGATCACCGCCACGCAGTCGCCCAGACCGGCGGCGCTGAACTGTGCCAGCACTTCCGGGGTGGCGTCCTGATGCACCTGAATCACCGCGCCCAATTCTTCGTTGAACAGCACGGCGGCCAGCTCAGCGCTGTTATCGGCCAAGGCATCGAGGAACAGATTCAAGCCGCAGTGGCCAGCGAAAGCCATCTCCAGAGCAGTCACCATCAGGCCGCCGTCGGAACGGTCGTGATAAGCGAGGATATGACCGTCGGCATTCAGACCCTGGATAACCGCGAAGAAGGCCTTGAGGTCTTCAGCGTCATCCACATCCGGCGCCTGGGTACCGAGCTTGCCGTAGACCTGAGTAAGGATCGAGGCACCCATACGGTTCTGGCCGCGGCCCAGATCGATCAGGATCAGGTCGGTTTCGCCCTTGTCCATGCGCAGTTGCGGGGTCAGGGTCTTGCGAATATCGCTGACAGGAGCAAAGCCAGTCACTACCAGCGACAGCGGCGAGGTCACGCTCTTATCCGTGCCCTCGTCGCGCCACTGGGTTTTCATCGACATCGAGTCCTTACCCACCGGAATGGTGATGCCAAGCTCAGGGCACAGCTGCATGCCGACCGCTTTCACGGTGTCATACAGACGCGCGTCTTCGCCCGGGTGGCCGGCAGCGGCCATCCAGTTGGCGGACAGTTTGATGTCGGAGAGCTTTTCGATGCGCGATGCGGCCAGGTTGGTCAGCGTCTCGCCAATCGCCATACGCCCGGAGGCGGCGGCATCCAGCAGCGCCAGCGGGGTGCGCTCGCCCATGGCCATGGCTTCACCGGTGTAAACGTCGAAACTGGTGGCGGTGACCGCGCAGTCAGCCACCGGCACCTGCCACGGGCCAACCATCTGATCGCGGGCAACCAGACCGGTAATGGTGCGGTCGCCGATGGTGATCAGGAAGCTCTTGCTGGCCACTGCCGGGTGATGCAGTACGCGAGTAATAGCTTCGTCGATGGCCAAGGTGCTGGCATCGAAATCATCGCCCAGCTCAGCTTCGCGGGCGGCCGAACGGTGCATACGCGGCGGCTTGCCGAGCAGCACTTCCAGCGGCATGTCCACCGGGGTGTTGGCGAAATGGCTGTCAGTCACGGTCAAGTGGGCTTCTTCGGTGGCCTCACCAACCACGGCAAACGGGCAACGCTCGCGCTCACAGATGGCCTTGAAACGCTCGAAATCGACGGCGCTGACGGCCAGCACGTAACGCTCCTGGGACTCGTTGCTCCAGATCTCGTGCGGCGCCATGCCTGGCTCATCATTGGGCACGTTGCGCAGTTCAAAGCGGCCGCCACGGCCACCGTCATTGACCAGCTCGGGGAAGGCGTTGGAAATACCACCCGCGCCAACGTCATGGATAAAGGCAATTGGGTTGTTGTCACCCAACTGCCAGCAACGGTCGATTACTTCCTGGCAGCGACGCTCCATTTCCGGGTTTTCACGCTGTACCGA
>Ga0247831_1000744_pt1 | contig 69910 bp, 63 predicted proteins | sample LaCruzMarch2015__9_FD_192406 | JGI IMG/M metagenome (GOLD analysis project Ga0247831, IMG submission 192406) | Freshwater microbial communities from meromictic Lake La Cruz, Castile-La Mancha, Spain - LaCruzMarch2015_1m | ecosystem: Environmental > Aquatic > Freshwater > Lake | place: Spain...
TGGTGATGGGAAACCTAATCAATCCCAAAGACAGCATTCTGGCCCCGATGATGGAGCATCCAGGAAAGGCCGGCAGAATGATCACCCATGCAAAAGGCAAAGCTGCCCATACCGATTATGAAGTAGTTGCTTCCTTTAAAGGATATAGTTGGTTGAGGTGCCGGATACATACGGGGAGAACCCATCAGATTCGGCTTCATATGCAACACATCGGTCACCCAATCGTATGCGATGCTTGGTATGGAGATGGGGCGCCCATACTACTGTCTTCTTTAAAGAAAAAGTTCAAACTTTCTAAAATGGAAGATGCTGAGCGGCCTATTTTACATCGGCTGGGATTGCATGCCGAGCAACTCATCTTCAACTGGAATGAAAAACAATATACCATCCAAGCTCCTATTCCAAAAGATTTAAGAGCTACCCTGCAACAATTAGAAAAATGGTGCGCCCAATAAAATAAAAAAGCCCCGATAGACATCGGGGCCGCTTACAAGTACAAACAAAAAACGATTATTTATTCGGCTGGGGAGTATAGCGTAAATAGGGCTTAACAATCTTTACTCCCTTGGGGAATTTTTTAACAGCATCTTCGGTAGAAACCGCTGGAACTACAATCACATCCTCTCCTTCTTTCCAGTCGGCCGGAGTAGCTACGCTGTAATTGGCCGTTAACTGAAGTGAATCAATCACCCGCAATACTTCTACAAAATTTCTTCCAGTTGAAGCCGGGTAGGTGATTTGTAATTTTACTTTCTTATCGGGCCCAATAATAAACAGCGACCGAACGGTGGTTGTTTCGGATGCATTGGGATGAATCATATCATAAGCATGAGCGATAGACTTATCTTCATCGGCAATAATGGGAAATGCTACCTGTGTGTGCTGGGTTTCATTGATGTCTTTTATCCATCCCTCGTGTCTGGCAAGGCTATCAACACTTAAAGCCAGCACTTTTACGTTTCGCTTTTCAAATTCATCTTTTAGGGAGGCAGTTCTCCCCAATTCGGTGGTACAAACTGGGGTATAATCGGCAGGATGGGAAAATAATACCCCCCAGCTATCGCCGAGATACTCGTAAAAATCAATTACTCCTTCGGAAGTGTTTGCGGAAAAATTGGGGGCTATATCGCCCAATCGTAAACTCATATACTAACTGTTTAGAAAGCAAATATACATAATCCTACTAAACAAGTAGACTATTAGATGTCATTATTTTTTTTCTTCACAGTTCTGGCCTTTTGCAGTGCTGTTTTTCCGAATTTATTTTTCACATCATCGATGGCCTGATAGAGGTGTTGCTTTTTAGTTGCATCTTCAAATAAGCTTGGCTGAATGGGCTCACGGGTGAACTCGCTCAGTTTAACCCCCAATAGCCGAACGGGGGTTCCGGTAGCATACAGATCTTGCAAAAGTTGAATAGCTGCAGGAATAAACTCATCATCTCGGCAAGAAGGGGTGATTGTGGTTTGGCGGCTGCGGGTTTCAAAATCGGGGTAGCGGATTTTTACGGCGATGCATCCCGCCAATTGTCCATCTTGCCGCAACGAATACGCTACTTTTTCTGTTAAGCGAACCAGCTCTGTGATGAGTGCTTCTGTATCCGTTATATTTTCTTCAAAGGTATGTTCAGAAGAAACCGACTTGGCTTCATGAAAGGGTTGCACCGGGGATGTATGAATACCTTGGGCCTTTTCATGCAGCGACTCCCCCATTTTACCCAACCGATGGATCAGCAGCGACCGGGGGGTTTGGGATAATTGTTGAATCGTATGAACCCCCATCGACTCTAAAATTTGCAAGGTATGTTCTCCCACACCTGAAATTCTGCTTACCAGCAAGGGTGCCAGAAATTCTTTTTCTTTTCCCGGTGGTACCTGAATATACCCATTGGGCTTGGCCATATCGGTAGCAATTTTGGCCACCATTTTGTTGCCGGCAAGGCCAAAGGAAATTGGCAAGCCGGTGGTTTGAATGATTTCGTCCCTCAACCGGATGGTCCACTGAAAAGGGTCATCATATTTATCCATTCCAGTAAGATCAATATAAAACTCGTCGATAGAGGCTTTTTCAAATAAGGGGGCCCTGTTAGCAATAATATCGGTAACCATTGCCGAATAATGAGCATAATTAGAATAAGCGCCCTGAACTATTATGGCTTGCGGACAACGTTGCAAGGCTGTTTTCATGGGCATGGCACTCTTTACGCCAAATTTTCTGGCTTCATAACTACAAGTGCTTACTACTCCTCTTTCGGCTGAACCTCCCACAATTACTGGCTTACCTTTTAGTGCAGGGTTCAGCAATACTTCTACACTCACAAAAAAGGAGTCGAGATCAAAATGTGCAATATATCGCTGAGGGGTACCCATAGGTTTCTAACCAAACAAACTAAACTGCGTCTATAAAAATCTGTACAACTTCCGTGCCTATTCGCTGAGGTTTTCCGGATGCTTTATTCAACAATACAAAAAGGGTTTTCGCAACAACCAGCTCTTGCGCACCTGTATTTTGCTGAATAGAAAAATGCCTCCACCAACTGGCACCGGTATATTCTCCGGTGTAAGTGGTAAGCAACAATTGTTCGCCGAGTTTTGCAGCACCCAGATAATTGATTTCATGCGTTATTACCACCCAAACCAGGTGCTGCATCAGATTGACCGATGCCCTGCTTTGCCAATGCTCAGCGGCAGACTCCATCATCCAATGCAGGTATTGCACATTGTTTACATGCTGAAGTTCGTCGATATGTTCGGGCAATACAGTAATTACTTTGGAATACACATGTGGGGAATGCATAGCGTTCGGTTAGTTTACCGGTAAATATCTAATAACCCATCGGGCAACACCACTTTAACTTCTCGCCGGGTATGATCGATCGCTTGCAGGGTTTCTGCGTGTAAGGGGATATAGGCTTCTTTTCCCTGCCAAAGAATGGTGAGTAAAACCTGGTGCGGCTGTTCGATAACTTCCTTTACTTCCCCCAGATTTTCGCCCTCCTGTATCACACTATACCCCAACAAACTTATGGGTGCCGTTTTTCCCGCCAGCTTTCTAAAATCAGCCTCCAGTAACCAAACGGGTCGAGTACACAAACGCTGTGCAGCTTCCCTAGTTATGATGGTTTCTAACTGAAGGATGCTCTCATCATGCGATTTGGCTTGCGCTTTTTCTAAAAAATAGGGCAAATACGACCCCTTTACTTCTTCAATAAACACAACCGCTATATTAGGAAATTGCGTTTTTTTTCCCAATACATGCTGTAAAATTAATTGTCCACTCACACCAAAGGGAGCTACTATTTTACCAATATGTATATAAGAATCTGTTGCCATAGTTACTATTACCCGTAAAGGTATTTAAATATTTACGGGGAGAAGGGTATCAAAAACAAAACCCGAAACAAGATTTCGGGTTTTGGTAACAATATTATGCTGCGAACTGCTTACGCTTCTGCAGGTGCATCTGAGGAAGTTTCAGCTGGAGCTTCTACTGGAACTTCGGCAACAGCTTCTACTTTCTTTACTACAGGCACATAGGCTTTCTTTGCGCGCTGACTGCTTTTGTGTGCTTCGGAGCGACGAGAAATGTTGGCTTCGTGCTCGTTGTGCCATGCTTGGAATTTTTCCATGGCAGCAGCTTCATCAAACAAGCCCAACTTAACGCCACGCAACAGGTGTTTCAAGTACAATACTCCTTTGAAGGATAAAATACGACGAACCGTGTCGGTAGGCTGTGCTCCTTTATTGAGCCACTCGAGTGCTTTCTGACGATCGAGCTGAATAGTAGCAGGAACGGTAAGTGGGTTGTAGGTACCTACTTTTTGAATGAATTTACCATCTCTGGGTGAACGGCCATCGGCCACTACGATAAAGTAAAAAGGTCTCTTCTTACTTCCGTGTCTTTGTAAACGGATTTTGACTGCCATGTTAAATAGACATTTATAGGCGTTAAACAATAGGTTTCGAATCGGTTAAAAATAACCGGACGACAAATGTAGGATGAATTAGGTGAATAGACAAAAGAACGGAGGAATTTTGTGTTTTTTTACACAAAAATCGGCTACTTACGCATACCCCGCATTCCGGGAAAGCCGCCAGCAGGCATATTATTCATCATTTTCATGGTCTGCTTCATTTGCTCAAACTGCTTCATAAAGGCGTTAATTTCCTGAATATCTTTCCCGCAACCCTTGGCTAAGCGATTTTTGCGAGAGGGGTTCAATAAATCTGGATTGGAGCGCTCCTCAGGTGTCATCGATTGAATAATGGCTTCAATACCGGTAAAGGCATCGTCGTTGATGTCGATATTTTTCATCGCCTTGCCCATACCCGGTATCATGCCCATCAGATCTTTCAGGTTACCCATTTTTTTAATCTGCTGCAGCTGATCCATAAAATCTTGGAAGTCGAACTGATTTTTTCGAATCTTTTTTTCCAGTTTCTTAGCTTCGGCCTCACTAAACTGGGCTTGGGCTTTTTCTACCAAACTGGTAATATCTCCCATTCCCAATATTCGTTGCGCCATCCGATCGGGATAGAATACTTCCAGCGTATCCATCTTTTCGCCGCTGCTAACAAATTTGATGGGCTTGTTTACGGTATAGCTGATAGTTAGTGCAGCCCCACCCCGAGTATCGCCATCAAGTTTGGTTAACACCACGCCGCTAAAATCGAGTCGATCGTTGAAGGCTTTGGCAGTATTTACTGCATCCTGACCCGTCATCGAATCAACTACAAACAAAATCTCTGTTGGCTGTAAGGCTTGCTTAAGTTGAGCAACCTCCGTCATCATCACTTCATCCACTGCCAGCCGGCCGGCCGTATCTATGATTACTACATTCTTATTATTCGCTCGGGCATACTGAAGGGCATTACGGGCAATGTCTACCGGCTGCTGGCTATCTCTTTCTGCATAAATATCTACACCAATTTGTTGCGACAAAACCGTTAACTGATCAATGGCAGCGGGGCGATACACGTCGGCAGCCACCAGCAAAACCGATTTGCCTTTTTTTGTGGTGAGGTAATTCGCCAGCTTTCCAGAGAAAGTGGTTTTACCACTACCCTGTAAACCTGCAATCAGAATAATGGCTGGATTTCCGCTAATGTGAAAATCGGCTTCCCTACCCCCCATCAACTCGGTTAATTCGTCCTGCACAATTTTTACCATCAATTGGCCAGGACTAACGGCTGTAATCACTTTTTCACCAATGGCCTTCTCTTTAACCTTATCGGTAAAATCTTTAGCGATTTTAAAATTTACGTCGGCATCTAGTAAGGCGCGGCGGATATCCTTGATGGTGTTGGCAATATTGAGCTCATTAATCCGGGCCTCCCCTTTCAGATTCTTAAAGGCTGCTTCTAGTTTTTCACTTAGAGAATTGAACATAATAAGATTTTTTCTATTTGTTTCCCGGAGATGGCCCTATTACGACTGCTGTAATGGGAGCGCAAATATAGAAATTGCGGGGCTATACTTGCCATAAAAAAAGTAGCCGCTTACGGAAGATTTGGAAGCGTGAGCGGAGCAAAAGCAGCTGAGAAAAAAATAAAATCATCAAAAAAGCAACCCTATACCCATTAATTTTTCCATTCCTACCTTTTATTGGCTAAAAAGGAACTTTCACTTTTTTTATATAACTATATGAATATCAAATAATTATAAATAAAATATGCAAGAATTAACAGGATGTTAACCTCCTAACCACTCACTTTATAAAAAAACATTTGGGTACGAATATTTTTTTTATATTATTGCAAGTATCAACAGTAGTTGATCAAACAGATAGAAATGAGTAAGAAGCAGTTATTTACACTTGAATTTCCGGTAAGATGTTCTCCCAGCATATTATTTGACTTTTTAGCCACCCCAGCAGGATTACAAGAATGGTTTGCCGATAAGGTAGATGAATGGGAAAATGTATACAGTTTTTCCTGGAACGGCGAAAAGCCAGACAAGGCGGAGGTAGTTGACAAAGAGCAGGACAAGTTTGTTAGGTATCACTGGTTACACAGCGAGAAAAATGAATACTTTGAGTTTCGGATTGAAAAAACCGAAATATCCAATCAAACTATTTTGCTTATCAAAGATTTTGCTGAAAAGAACGAGATTCGCGACCAGTCGCAATTATGGCAATATCAGGTGAAGGATTTATTCCATCGCTTGGGTAGCAACTAATTGTTCCTCCTTACCCTATTCTTCCGGTATTCGAATCCATTGTTGAAATATATTTTCCCATAAGGCAGGTATTTCATTCCAGGCTTCCATAGGGAACCAGCAACTGTATTTTACAAATGAATGTGAGGTTACTGCTTGTGCAGATACTTTTCGAATGGGCATACAGGTTTCTGCTCTAAAGTGATGTTGCCAAGGATCTGTTGCCAAATCGATGTACCAATTATCTGCTCCCTTCTGGAGCCAATCATCTGCGTTTTTTATCCATTGCTCCCGATATTTTCCCTGTAAAATCAGGTGTAGGCTAAATCCATGTCCCCACCAGAAAAAACTGCGAATTGCTTTTGTATCGCCAGCTGCAAAATGGCGGGGATAATCGAGCATCACCCAGGGCAATCCCAGATATTGTTCGCCTCTGGAAATTTTCGCAGCAGCCTGTAACCAATCACCCTTTAGTTTTTCGGGCAGTTCCGCTGTTTTGCGGGAATACTGTTCGGCTGCCATCCCCAGTAAATGATAAACTTTATCAATCACGGCATTCTTTGTTAAAATAATATCTGGATTCGATACCAATGCCCATTCCTCTGGCGAAAGTGTTACTTTTGAACTAGTCATTTTCCCCTAATTAGAAGCACAAAGTGATAAAAAAACTGGACATTCTGATCATTAAGGCCTTTGTAGGTCCTTTTATCGCTGCTTTTAGTATCTCCATATTTGTGTTAACCATGCAGTTTTTTTGGTTATACATAGACGATTTGGTGGGTAAGGGCTTGGATTTATTTACTGTTGTAAAGCTGGTTGGGTTGGTAACCCTCTTCTGGATTCCGACCGCACTTCCATTGTCGTTGCTGTTCTCTTCCATTATGACCTTTGGAAATTTGGGGGAAAGGTTCGAGTTGATTGCCATTAAATCGGCAGGTATTCCTTTACTGCGATTTATGCGGCCGTTGTTGATTTTTGCAGTTTTTGTTAGTGGCCTTGCATTTTTATTTGCGAATAACATCATCCCCGTTACACAAAAGAAATTGTCGGCATTAAAATATGACATCATCGTTGCCAAGCCGGCATTTGATATTAAAGAAGGTATCTTTTACGATAAAATAGATGGGTACATCATTAAACTGGGTAAAAAAGAAAAAAATGATAGTGTAATACATGATGTGGTAATTTTTGAAAAAGGGGGACCCTTACAGGATTATTTAACCGTAGCAAAAACCGGCATCATGCGGCTTTCGAAAAACAAAAGGGACCTAGAGTTTATCCTCCACAACGGATCAAGATTCGAAGAAAGTGGACCCCGGAATAGTCAGAATACTCAGTTTATTCAAATGGGGTTTGCCACCTATAAAAAAGTGTTCGATTTGAATAGTTTTCAAATGAGTAAAACTGGGGATAGTGCATTTTACGACCCTAAAATGCTGAGTATTCGTCAACTGAATGTAACCATCGATTCATTATATAATCTGGATTCGGTGTTTCTGCAAAAATCGAAAAGAGAGTATGCACCTTATATGGCTTTTATTAGGTATGCCGATACGGGTTGGACAAAATCTAATGCCTTACCTGCAGGCAATCCACAGCCTTTTGACCAGTTGATACCGGACTCGATTAAGCAATCGGTTTACGGTAATGCAATCTCGGCCATTCATACTGTACGGGGAAATACTATTGTGATGGAGCAAGAATATAAAGACAGATTGCAGTCCCTTAATCTGCATAAAATCGAATGGCATCGAAAACTTACGTTATCTTTTGCTTGTTTGGTATTGTTTATGATTGGAGCTCCCTTGGGATCGATTATTCGGAAAGGGGGCTTAGGTATGCCATTGGTATTTGCGATTATCTTTTTTGTGTTCTTTTATTTGCTTAACAATTTTGGTGAAAAACTGGTTCGTTCAAACGAACTATCTCCTATGAATGGGATGTGGCTTTCCACTTTTTTACTAATACCAATCGGGCTGTTTCTAACTTATAAAGCCATGTCGGATTCACAATTATTCAACAACGAATTCTATTATCGCCAGTTCAAGCGTGCAAGGTTATTTTTGGCTACCTTTAAATCTCGCAACAGTAAACTCTAAATTTTTCATCATGAGTAAGCCCCTGCATCGCCGTCAATTTATTAAAACATCCGGTCAGGCCGGTATTTCAGCAGGTATCCTTTTATCTGGACTGCCCTCATTTGCTTCTGTAAAGAAAGTTTCGGCTGGAGAGATTGGATATGTGCAACAGCCCCTTCCATACGGATATCCGGCATTGGAGCCAGCTATTGACGCCACAACCATGACGATTCATTATACCAAGCATGCTGCCGCCTATACTAAAAATCTGGCGGATGCCTGTTTAGCTGAAAAGGTAGATACCAACGCAACCTCCTTGGAGCAACTGCTAAAAAATATCTCTAAGTATTCCCCGAAGATGAGGAATAACGGAGGGGGACATTATAACCATGAACTATTTTGGCAGTGCATGAGGCCAGGAACTGCGAGCATGCCCTCCGGCAGTTTATTGAATGCCATTACCACATCTTTTGGCTCATGGGAAGCGATGAAAAATCAATTTAGTGATGCTGGCAAAAACAGATTTGGCAGTGGATGGGCCTGGTTGGTACTTACTGCCGATAAAAAACTGGCAATTGGGTCAACCCCCAATCAGGATAACCCTTTAATGGATGTGACTGAGCTGAAGGGTAAGCCATTATTGGGATTAGACGTTTGGGAACATGCTTACTACCTAAACTATCAAAACAGACGGGCAGACTATATCACCAACTGGTGGAATTTGGTGAACTGGGAGTTTGTTCAAAATCAATATAATCAGGGATAATTTCTTTCAACCAAAAAACATTTCATTGTGCAAGTACAAGCAACCTGGGCCAATGCGCTCGCATTCGATTTATCAGCACCCGATTCGGCGCATACTATTCGAATAGATGCCTCTATAGAATCTGGCGGAACAGATACTGGATTGAATCCAAAAAAATTGTTACTAGGCTCCCTTTGCGGGTGCAGTGGTATTGATGTGGTAGATATTTTGAAGAAAATGAAAGTGCCCTTTGAAAGAATTGAAATAACCGCATCTGCGGAACAAACCGAGGAAACTCCCAAAACATTTCGGTTCATTCACATGATTTATAAAACAGATGTAGCTGCGGAACATGCCGATAAGGTAGCCCGCGCCGTATCTCTCTCTCACGAAAAATATTGTGGCATATCCGCTATGTTGGCAAAGCATTGCCCGATTACGTATGAAATAGGAACTGTATAAGAAGATATTGAATCTGATTTACCCCATAAACTCAACAGTCTGAACAAAGCGCAACAAAATTTCCGGCTGCAAAAATTTATTACCGCAGGAGGGGTTCTGCTGCTGATAGCCAAAATAGTGGCCTATCAGCTAACCCATTCCTTAGCGATTTTAACCGATGCTTTGGAAAGTATCGTAAATGTAGTAGCGGGACTGGTAGGATTATACAGTTTATATGTGGCGGCCAAACCGCGGGATCTGGATCACCCCTATGGCCATGGTAAGGCCGAATTCATTTCTGCTGCTGTAGAAGGTACCCTAATAGTTGCTGCCGGGGTGATGATTATATTAGAGACTATCCAAAACTTTCTCCATCCTCTTACCCTGCAACAATTGGATATCGGCTGCGGGATTATTGCCGCAACGGCTTTGCTTAATTATGCAGGGGGTACCCTTTGTTTGCGAATGGGCAAAAAAAATAAGTCGCTGGCACTGGAAGCAAGTGGAAAACACTTGCAGATGGATACCTACTCTACGCTAGCCATATTGGTTGGATTGCTGATTATGCTAACTACCGGACTTACGTGGATAGACCAGGTCGTAGCTTTGGCAATGAGTGTATGGATTATTTATAATGGCTACACAATTATTCGCCAATCACTGGCAGGCATTATGGATGAGGCGGATAGTAAATTGCTGGAACGCTTTATCGTATTGCTCAACAAGAACCGGAGAGAGCGATGGATCGACCTACATAACCTGCGGGTTATTCAATATGGGGCTTTGTTGCACATAGATTGTCACCTCACCGTTCCCTGGTACCTGAATGTGCATGAGGCCCACCAAGAAATTGATGAGCTGGCAAGGTTGATTGAAAATGAGATGGGAGATAGCATAGAATTATTTGTTCATACAGATGGATGCATGCCATTTAGTTGTACCGTTTGTGCCATTGCAGATTGTAAGGTTCGGCAGCAAGCTATGGTTAGTAGGCCCGAATGGACCCTGCAAAATATCTTATCGAATGAAAAACACCGATTATAAAATGTCGCATTACCTTTGCAATTGTTATAATACTCGTTGCCGTTAACCCCATTAAAGCAAATAACATGTTAAGCCGCAAAGAATACCAAGCCGCCCATCAGGAAAGATTTTTAGAGGAATTATTAGAATTGCTGCGCATACCCAGCATCAGTGCCCGTTCGGAGAATAAATCCTATATGCAGGAATGTGCCGAGCTCGTAAAAAAGCGTTTACTAGAAGCTGGCGTAAACAGTGCTACGATATATCCTACCGAAGGGCATCCGATTGTGTATGCCGAAAAATTAATTGACCCAAGTAAACCAACTATTTTGGTATATGGTCACTACGATGTTCAGCCTGCTGATCCACTTGAATTATGGACCAGTGGCCCCTTTGAACCCGAAATCAGAGATGGAAAAATATTTGCCCGGGGAGCCTGTGACGATAAGGGGCAATTTTATATGCACGTGAAGGCATTGGAGATGATGACGAATACTGGTACTTTATCAGCGAACGTAAAGTTTTTAATTGAGGGCGAGGAAGAAGTGGGTTCTCCCAATTTAGCAACCTTTGTAATCAACAACAAGGATTTACTGAAAGCAGATGTGATATTAATCAGTGACACTTCGATGCTTAGCATGCAAACTCCGTCTATAGATGTAGGGGTTCGTGGACTCAGCTATATTGAAGTGGAAGTTACCGGACCTAATCGCGATTTACACAGTGGCGTTTATGGGGGAGCAGTTGCCAATCCAGCCACTATGCTCGCTAAAATGATTGCTGCATGCCACGACGAAAATAATCATATCACTATCCCTGGCTTTTACGATGATGTGCTGGAGGCCAGTGATACAGAAAGAGCTAAAATGGCATTGGCGCCTTTCGATGAAAATGAATACAAGCAAGACTTGGGTATTCAGCATCTTTGGGGCGAAAAAGGATACAGCACTCATGAAAGAACAGGCATCCGGCCTACGCTTGAAGTGAATGGTATCTGGGGAGGATATACCGGCGAAGGAGCCAAAACGGTATTGCCCTCAAAAGCATTTGCTAAAATATCGTGCCGGTTGGTTCCCAATCAATCTTCGGCAGTGATTACCGAAAAAATCATTCGCCATTTTCAATCTATGGCTCCGGAGGGCGTTACCGTAACAGCTATCGAACACCATGGAGGTGAGCCTTATCTAACCCCTATTGATTCACATGCCTATCGCTCTGCTGCCAAAGCCATAGAAGCCACTTTTGGTAAAGAACCCATCCCCGTAAGAGGAGGAGGCAGTATCCCCATTTGTGCCTTGTTCGAAAAAGAGCTGGGATTAAAGATTGTTTTTATGGGATTCGGTTTAGATAGCGATAACCTGCATAGTCCGAATGAAAAATACGACCTCGTTAATTATTATAAGGGAATAGAAACCATTCCTTATTTTCATCAGTATTTTGCCGAGGGGCAGTAAGTTGATCGCGCTATGGAAAAAGAAAAGTTGCGAATAGACAAATATTTGTGGGCGATCCGTTTATTTAAAACCCGTTCACAGGCTGGTGATGCCTGTGATAAAGGTCGAGTTAAAATAGGGGGCGTGTCGGTAAAGGCTTCAAGAATGGTTTTGATTGGAGATGTGTATGAAGTTAAAACAGAAACACGCAAATGGGTTGTTCGGGTAACTGGGCTGCTACTTACCCGGAAAGCCTATAGTGAGGCAATTTTGTATTATTCAGACGAAACTCCGGCGGAAGAACTGGCGGCAATTCAATTCAATGCCGCCTCATTTCAAACTGGAAAGCGGTTGAGTAAAATTGGAAGACCCACCAAAAAAGAACGCAGAGATCTGGGTGACTTTATGGATCCGGGAGTTAAAGAATAAAGCGCTTGATTTCTTATGGAAATGAACTGATGTATGCTGCATATTGATATTTTAACGGTAGTACCTGAATTGCTAGAAGGCCCGTTCAGTCATAGTATTCTGAAAAGAGCACAGGATAAAGGTTTGCTTACTGTAAAAACCCATAACCTTCGGCAATGGGCTATTAATAAGCATATGCAGGTAGATGACTATGCTTTTGGGGGAGGCGCAGGAATGGTTTTAATGTGTGAGCCGCTGGCAAATGCCATTGAAAGTTTACAACAGGGAGGTTCCTATGATGAAATCATTTACCTAACACCAGACGGAAAAACCTTTCAGCAATCCATGGCCAACCGGCTTTCTATGCTCAACAGGTTGTTGTTGATTTGTGGCCACTATAAAGGAATTGATGAAAGAATCAGAACCCAATATGTAACCCTCGAAATCTCGATTGGAGATTATGTATTGAGTGGTGGCGAAATTGCAGCCGCGGTAATTACGGATAGTATTGGCCGATTAATTCCCGGCGTTCTGAATGATGAAACTTCTGCATTATTCGATTCTTTTCAAGATAATCTACTGGCGCCGCCAGTTTATACCCGTCCTGCCGATTTCAGAGGAATGCAGGTACCTGAAATTTTATTACAGGGTGATCCAAAAAAAGTAGCAGAGTGGCGTTTTGAACAATCGATTCAAAGAACTCGTGAACGACGACCCGACCTGCTAGAGGAAGAATAAGGAAATTGGATTCCACTTATACGTCCTCGCTACCATATAACCCATTTTCTTTTCTTTTTTCAATAATTGTTTCACTTTTGCCATTTTACAGTACACTGTTAATCCATGGGAATATTTATTAGACGTTTTTTATATATTTTAATACTACTGCCGTTTATTCGAGTGGGGGCACAACCGTTGGATGCAGCCTATCTACAAAGTAATTTTAAGCTACATATTACCAAAACATCCGGCCCCATTAAGTTGGACGGTGAATTTAATGAGCTAGTTTGGAAAGAGGCAGAATCTGCCGGAGCATTTCACAAGAAATATCCAACCGACGTAGGTGCCCCCAAGAAAAAAACGATTGTTCAGGTATGTTACGACAGTAAATTTATCTACTTCGCTATTACAGCCTGGGATTCTGGAAAAGCCCTGATACAAAGTTTGAAGAGAGATATTGGGCACGATGGGAATGATGGGGTAGGCATTACTCTTGATCCCGGGAATGAAAAAACCAATGGCTTCTTTTTTACCATCAATGCACTAAATGCACAAAGTGATGACCAATTAAAAATTGGTGACGAAATGCCTACCTGGAGTTGGGACAGCAAGTGGTTTTCGGAAACCAAGATATTTCCAGACCGCTGGACAGCAGAAATTGCCATTCCCTTTAAAAGTATCCGCTATTCGGCAGAAAAACTTACGTGGGGCATAAACTTTGTACGCAGCGATCCAAAGTCGAATGAGTATTCTACTTGGACGCCTGTTCCAGTTAATTTCAAATCGATGAATTTGGGATTTACCGGTGCTTTAATATGGAAGGAGCCTCCACCGAAAACTGGAAGTAATTGGGTATTCCTGCCCTACCTAACCGGAGGATTATCTACCGATCGTGAAAATGGGACGGAAACAAAAGCAACATTCAATGGAGGCTTCGATGGGAAATTAGCCCTCACTTCCTCGCTTAATATGGATGTTTCTGTTAATCCAGACTTTTCTCAGGTAGAAGTAGATCAGCAGGTTACCAACCTTACCCGTTTTAATATTTTTCTTCCGGAACGGCGAACGTTCTTTTTAGAAAATGCTGATTTGTTTGCCGATTATGGTATTCCACCCATTCGACCATTTTATTCCAGAAAAATAGGGTTAGACCAGGATGGGAACCGAATACCCATTATTATGGGTGCAAGGGTTACCGGAAATATTTCTAATTCAACCCGGATAGGTTTTATGGATATGCAAACCGGAGCCCAGGATGGATATCGGCCGGAAAATTATATGGCCACGAGTGTTAGTCACCGCGTATTAAAAAGATCGGTAATCAAAGCTTATTTTCTAAACAGAGAAAATTTTATCACTAGTGCCGAAAAAGAGGCAAACCCTTTGAATGCCTATGGAAGAAATGCCGGAACTGAATTTAATTATATCAATAGTACTGGGAAGTGGAATGTTTGGGCAGCGTATCATCATTCGTTTAAGCAAAATATAAAGAAGGATAATCAATACATGAATACAGGCTTTCAGTTCACCAACCGGCACTGGGGAATTGTTACAGATATGGGAAGTGTTGGAACCAATTATTATACCGACATGGGTTTTGTTGCACGAATAGACAACTACGATGCACTGAAAGATACCGTTGTTAGAATGGGATTTAAGCAATTATACAACGAAATCACTTACCGGTTATTTCCCGAAAAGGGCAAAGTGGTGCAGCATGAAATCAGTTTTACCACATTTGTTGTGTTAAATCCAGACTATACGCATAATGAAACCAATCTGGAAGCCTCCTACAATATTAACTTCAGAAATACCAGTGGTATTGAGATTACCGGAACGCATAATCGGGTAGATATGCTGTATCCTACTTCTTTCACAGAAGGTACGCCACTACCGGTGGGTAAGTATGATTTTCAACAATTGGAACTGAGTTATCAAACTGATTTCCGCAAAGCAGTAAATGTATTAGTAAGATTAGCCGGAGGTGAATTTTATAATGGAAACTATCAAAGTGTTCGAACAGTGCTCGGCATCCGCCATCAACCCCATCTCAATATTGCACTACAGGCAGAATACAATCGAATAGAGTTGCCCGGCGCTTATGGAAGTACAAAGCTTGTGCTGATTTCCCCTCGCATTGAATGGAACTTTAACACCCGTTTATTTTGGACCACTTTTATCCAATACAATACACAACGGAACAATTTCAATATTAATTCCCGGCTACAATATCGCTTCAGGCCCATAAGCGATTTATATGTGGTGTATACCGACAACTATTTTGTTACGCCGGTAATTACCAATAAAAATCGAGCATTGGTATTCAAGTTAAGTTACTGGATCAATTAATCAGTTACTACTTTTTTATACCAATAACAGGCAGCTGTTTTTCATTAATCATTTTATTCAGCGAAGCAACATCGGTTGTTATAACTTTCTTTAGTTTATCTATCTGCACATCTGCCTGTCCGGCCAAGTCTGCATATGCTTCCTGGGCTTGTTTACTGGGCGCATTCTGCCCACTCGCTGCTACTCCGTATAATCCCGCCAATTTATCATTAATACGGATGGGGAAATTAAGCACGTCTTGTCCGCTTTTCGATTTGGTTTGATATAAAGCTTCTTCAATGGAAGTAAGCTGCTTTTGAATGCTATCGGCCATCTTTTTAATCTCTTTGGTATTTTCTCCCTCCAATCTAGAAGTGAAATCGGTAATTTGGCCACGCACAGTTCTTATGTCCTTGATAGAAATTTGTACCTGATTAAATTTATCCCTAACCTGTAATAAAAATGCCAGTTGGGCATCATAATCTGCTTCGGTGATTGCGTAGTTTGGATTTGGCTTAATTACAAAAGGCACCCAAACCGAATCCTTGCCCATTGTGAACTTAGCTTGATATTTTCCTGGGGCCGCTTTTGCTGAACCGATACCGCCATTCCAAAGAATCATACCCTCAGTTTTTTCACCTGGGGGATAATTCATATCCCAAATAAACTGATTCATACCTGCGGCATAATCGATTTTATCATTTGCCTCTTTGGCAGATTTACTGAAGGATTTTATGGGTTGATTCTTTTTATCGTAGATAGTGATTTTCAAATTAGCGGTATCCAATCCTTCGCGCAAGAAATAATTGAATACAACTCCGGATGGTGGATTTTCACCCATGTTAGCTAAGGGTGCTCCCCCGCCTCTGTTTCCTCTTCTGCCACCACCTTCTGAGCGATAGGCATCATTTACGGCAAAAACATGCCAGTTTTTGGATGCAATTGCGGAATCTTTTTGCTGAACAATACTTAAATCATCCAACGTCCAGAATGCCCTTCCTTGGGTAGCCACAATCAGGTCATTCTCCTTGATGGTTAAATCTGTAATAGGTACTATCGGTAAATTCAATTGAAATTTTTTCCAGTTAGCCCCATCATCATAACTGATATACATGCCATATTCTGTTCCTGCATACAGCAGTCCTTTCCGCATTTTATCAGCCCGCATAGCTCTGCTAAAATGCAGGTTGTTTATCCCGCTTACAATTTTCTTCCAGGTTTTGCCATAGTCGTAGGTGGCAAAAATATAAGGAGCAAAATCATCCAGCTTATATCGGGTGCCTACAATATAAGCAGCACCCTTCACAAAGGGGTTCACTTCAATACTATTCCACATCATCCACTTGCCAGCTTCGGGTGGCGTAACATTATCCCAGTTCTTCCCGCCATCTCTGCTTATATGTATTAGGCCGTCATCACTACCTGTCCATAACAAATCTTTCTCCAGTGGCGACTCGGCTGCTGTGAAAATGGTACAGTAATATTCTACGGAAGTATTATCCTTGGTAATGGGTCCACCACTGGATGCTTGTTTAGATTTATCATTGGTTGTTAAGTCTGGACTAATCATTTCCCAACTCTGCCCTTCATTTTCGGTTACAAATAGATGGTTACCGCCGGCATAGAGTTTTTTGGGATTATGGGGCGAAAAAAAGAAGGGGAAGTTCCATTGGAAGCGGTATTTAAGTACATCCGCTCCGGCGCCCATAGGATTATCTGGCCACACATTGATGGCACGATTTTCACCGGTTCTATGATCTAGGCGGGAGAGGTAGCCGCCATAATTTCCGCCATATACTATTTCCGGATTCAGGGGATCTGCTTGCACATAGCCACTTTCTGCTCCGGCTGTTACATCCCAGTCTCGTTGGGTAATGCCAGCACCGCTGGTTTTGCTGCGGATACGAACGGTAGAGTTATCCTGTTGCGCGCCTAAAATTCTGTAGGGATAGGCATTATCCGTTGAAACGCGGTAGAATTGAGCAGTGGGTTGATTATCGGGAGTGCTCCAGTTATTACCTCCATCAAAAGAAACCTGCGCGCCACCATCATCAGCAACAATCATGCGATTTCCATCCTGCGGATCTATCCACAGATCGTGGTGATCGCTGTGAGGCGTATTGAGAGATTGAAAGGTTTTTCCTCCATCGCGGCTCCGCATGAATTCAACATTGGGGCAATACACCAGGTTTTCATTAACTGGGTCAACAAATACTTTTGTGTAATACCAGGCCCGTTGCCGAATATTATTATCGCTGCTAGTGAGCGTCCAGCTTTCTCCAGCATCAGTGCTAACAAATAAACCCCCAGCGGCATTTTCTATAATAGCATAAACTTTATCTGTATTGGAAGGAGCTACGGCAACCCCTACAATTCCCCATACACCTTTGGGCAAGCCTTTTTTCCCAGAAAGAGGTAACCAGGTTTCCCCGCCGTCTGTACTTTTATATAATCCGCTTCCAGCGCCACCGCTTTCCATACTATGTGGACGGCGTATAACTTCCCACATACCTGCATATAAAACACTGGGATTTCCGGGTTCCATAACCAAATCTGAGCATCCGGTTTGCTCATTTACAAACAAGGTTTTCGTCCAGGTTTTTCCTCCATCAGTAGTTTTAAATACTCCACGTTCAGACGATGGCCCGAATAGATGTCCGATTACAGCTACCCACACCGTTTGAGGGTCTTTGGGATGTACCAGGATACGCACAATATGTCTGCCCTCTTTTAATCCCAGATTTTTCCAGCTTTTTCCGGCATCGTCGCTGCGCCACATGCCACCTAATCCTTCGGAAACATTACCCCGCATGGTATTTTCGCCTTCCCCAACATATACAATACTCTCATCAGAGGGAGCCAGTGCAACGGAGCCAATGGTGCTTCCAAAATATTTATCGGAAATATTTTTCCAATTGCTACCACCGTCCATAGTTTTCCAAACACCTCCTCCGGTAGCACCAAAATAAAATGTATTCTTGTTTACACGGCTCCCTGTAACCGCGGCACTTCTGCCTCCGCGAAACGGACCTACTTGCCGATACTTTAATTTGCCGAATAGCACATCTGCCTCCTCGGATGATTGAGGCGTTGCTGCAACTACTGGCTTAGCTTGTTTTTTCTGCTGGGCAGCTACAAAAAGGGAAGCGCTCGAAATTAGGAGTGCAAAGAGGAAAAATTTTTTCATGTTATTTCAATTGGGTAACTAAGATACCGCTGAAATTACATAGAAAAAAAAGAATTCGGCCGAATGGAATTTATTTTACGTGATACCATTTTTCATCTAGGCCCTCGTTGATTTTAATAGAGATATTTTCAATTTCGCTCTCTATTGGGCCAAAGCTCAGTGTATATTTCCCGGGGAATTTAATGCCATTTACCTCCTTATATTCTTTCACATAAAGAGTGGCTTTATCATCTTTTTTCATTCCTCTGCCAAAAGCTTTCATCATACTACCAAAGCCTGAAATATTAGCTGCCATATCACCGGTAACTTCCATTTGTTTAACCAAATTGGTTTGGCTATCGATATAGTACATTACTACCTGACCGGTTTTGAGGGTTAATTTGATTTTATTACAAACCACTTTGCTGATTTTCTCGGTTCCGGCTAATTCGGCTTTATGGCCTTTAGCGGCATAATTTACCAAATCACCAAAAGCGCCAGCACAGTCTAGTTCATATTGCTGGGAGGCTACCTCGGCATCTGGTATGCGAGCTGTTACAGCTTCAGTACCTTGCATATCTCCAAAGCCGCGCATGGCGGGAATAAAAACATATCCTACTGTGTCTGTAATCATGGTAAAGCTATCTCCCATTCCCATGATTCCTCCGATTTGTCTGCGGAATAATTTTCCTTTTTCTCTTACCAAGGTAAGTGGCAAATCAATGGTCCTGCCCATCATTGACATACCCAAACTGCTATTCACTTCCAGATAACGGATTCCCTCTAATTTTTCTCTACCACCCGCAGCGGCTTCATATTTGGCAATTATGTCATCAGCGGTTTGTGCATGGGCAAAAAGTACAGTAAAGGAAAGCAACAGGGTAATTAGTACGGAATAAAGTTTCATGGAATTAGTGTTATTAGTTACAGTAAATACTTTAATATTATCATTCGAAGATAATCAAGTTTACGTGTAACAAGCAATGGGGGTAAATGTTCATGCTTTTGAACCCATTATAAGAAAAATCAATTTATGACAATTAAGGGCAACCGGGTAGCTATTTTAGAATCGCGTATAGACTATTCGGAAATCATCATTGAAAACGGTATCATTCGAACAATTACCCTTTTGCAGGAGGGTCCGCTTGCGGGTGCCCCGTTTATTTTACCCGGGTTTATAGATAGCCATGTGCATATAGAAAGCAGCATGTTGGTGCCTGCCGAATTTGCCCGGCTGGCTGTTGTGCACGGAACTGTTGCTACCATTAGTGATCCGCATGAAATTGCCAATGTTTGCGGGGTGGCTGGGGTAGATTTTATGATAGAGAACGGCAAACAAGTTCCCTTTAAATTTCATTTTGGAGCCCCCAGTTGTGTGCCTGCTACGATTTTTGAAACAGCAGGGGGGGCCATTAATAGCGAGGATGTGGATGAATTATTAAGCCGGAAGGATATTTTTTATTTGAGCGAAATGATGAACTATCCGGGCGTTTTGGAGGGGGATAGTGAAGTGATGAAAAAAATAGCGGCTGCCCGTAAATGGGGGAAACCGGTAGATGGTCATGCCCCCGGATTAAGAGGAGAAATGGCTCAACAATACATTGCTGCCGGCATCAGTACCGATCATGAATGTTTTACTGCGGCTGAGGCATTGGATAAACTGCAGCATGGCATGAAAATTTTAATCAGAGAAGGAAGTGCGGCGAAAAATTTTGATGCACTGATTGAATTGCTACACGATTATCCCGAACATATCATGTTTTGTAGTGACGATAAACATCCGGATAGTTTGGTAGAGAGTCATATTAATGCGCTCTGTGCCCGGGCCGTTCTAAAGGGTCTCCCGTTGTTTGCTGTGTTGCGGGCAGCTTGTATAAATCCTGTTTTACATTATTCGATGGAAGTGGGATTGTTAAGGGAGGGCGATTCGGCTGATTGTATACTAGTAAGCAACTTACAGGATTTTCGGGTTTTAGCAACTTATATCAACGGTTGTTTGGTAGCCGAAAACGGGGTGTCGCTGATTGAAACGAATGGCCAGGTTACCCCCCTAAATGTATTTGCCACAAATCCGGTTTCGGTAGTAGACTTGCCCATCCCTTTCTCGGCCTATCCTTCAGACGAGATGGGCAGAATTCCTGTAATTCAGGCCCTCGACGGCCAATTGATAACACCCCGCATTTATTGTAAGGGAAATAGACAAGCCAATGAATGGATAGGCAATACGGCTGAAGATTTGTTGAAAATTGTGGTGGTTAACCGGTATCATCCCGCACCAATTGCTAAAGCTTTTGTGAAGGGTTTTGGGTTTACAAAAGGGGCCATTGCATCATCGGTTGCACACGACAGTCATAATATTGTTGCCGTAGGGGTAGAGGATGAAAGTATTGCTGCCGCCATCAATTTGGTTATCCAAAGGCAGGGTGGCGTTAGCTGTGTAAAGGATAGGGATCACTTGAACGGAATGATTATAGCTTTACCCATTGGCGGATTGATGAGTGCCGAGAATGGATATCGGGTTGCTGAACACTATACGGCTATAGACCAAATGGCAAAGAATTTGGGAAGCCAATTGTCTGCCCCGTTTATGACCCTAAGTTTTATGGCTTTACTCGTAATTCCGCATATAAAACTGAGCGATCGGGGATTATTTAATGGAGATGATTTTACCTTTCTAACAACGGCCTCTTAAAGAATAATGAGGCCCGCAGTTTAACATATTTATTTTCGGAAACAAGGGATTGCAAGTAGCTTTGATGTTATAAAACTCATTAATAATGATTGTTAATCTTAGTAGCCATCATACACTGCTTAGCAATTGGATAGCCGAATTAAGGGATGTAGAGATACAGGGAGACAGAATGCGGTTTCGAACCAATCTCGAGAGAATTGGTCAGGTGGCTGCCTATGAAATCAGCAAAGTATTGCCCTGGAAAATACAGGAAACCCGCACGCCACTGGGCATTCACGAAAGTAAGGTTTTAGAATCACAGCCAGTATTGGCCACTATTTTACGGGCCGGTTTACCGATGCATCAAGGAATGCTGCAATATTTTGATAAAGCCGACAATGCCTTTATTTCAGCCTATCGCAAACATCAACCTGATGGAAGTTTCGAAATAAGCATGCAGTATATGAGTTGCCCCTCTCTCGAAAACAGGATTGTAATTATCAGTGACCCCATGCTGGCAACGGGAGCATCCATTATTAAAACGATTGATTTTATCCGAAATGAAGGCCAACCCAAGGCAATTCATGTGGTGTGTGCCATTGCCTGCAACGAAGGGATTGAGATGATTCAGCGGGATTGCGGTGACCAAATCAGCATTTGGTGTGGAGATATTGATGATGAGCTAACCGCCAAAGGATATATTGTTCCCGGTTTGGGGGATGCAGGTGATTTGGCTTTTGGAACAAAAAGTCAGCAATAAATCAGGGCCGAAAGGCTGGAAATAGCTTATTTATAACGCTTTTAACTGCCGTAAATGCTTGTTTTTATATAGATTTGCCTATATTCCCTATGAAATGCTCAGAATCCTGATTGTCATATTATCCTGTTGCCTATTCGGCAGTGCGCAGGCACAGGATCCGCATTTCTCGCAATTTTTTGCTTCCCCCCTTACTTTGAACCCCGCATTAACCGGAAAATTTTCGGGCACTTACCGTATTACAGGTAATTACAGAAATCAATGGCCTACCATTAATAACGCCTACGTAACCACTGCATTTTCTGCCGATTTTCATATACTGCAAAATAAAATCCCCAACAATGATACCTGGGGATTTGGCATGTCGGGATATAACGACAAAAGTGCAAATGGGGCTGTTTCTTTCAATTTTGCTTCACTTTCAACAGCTTACCACAAAGGACTTGATGAAGATGGCTATCATCAGATTGGAGCCGGTTTTCAGGTTTCGTATGCCAATATGCTGATTAATACCTCCATGTTAAATTTTGAAGATCAATTAACTGCCAATGGATTTACCGGCATTACTTCTGAAACATTTAATGGGGCTACCCTTGCTTCTAAATATGTAGATATCAATGCCGGATTCATGTATAATGGCAGTACTAGCGATAAAAATAATTTTTACTTTGGGATAAGCATGTATCATATTAACCGGCCTAAACAAAATTTTAATGGTGGCCAGAATATATTAAGTCCTAGAACAACCATACACGGGGGTGGTTACTTTCCAGTATCGCCACATGCCACTTTACATATGAGTGCTTTACATATGACGCAGGGTGGTGCTTCAGAAACCATGCTTGGAGGAGCCATTCAGTTGATTGCCAATCCAGAAGTGGAAAAGCCGGTTAGTATTTATGCGGGAAGCTGGCTTCGTTTAAATGATGCCTACATTCCTTATCTTGGTTTAGAGTTCAACGATTTGCGTATTGGAGTTAGTTACGACCTCAATACTTCTGCACTCAAAACTGCTTCGCTTAATAGAGGAGGTATTGAAATTTCTCTTATTTACGTAAGGAGGCCTTCTACAGATCGACCAATTAATTGTCCTAAGTTTTAATAAACATATCCCGACCTATATCCATTTATAATTTAGATGTGTACTAAAAAAGAATCTCGTGCTAAAGGAAATCATTATAGCTATCCAAGCTTATTTCAAGGCCCATCGGTTTATTCGAGAAAATAAGTTGTGGAAGTGGATTCTGATTCCAGGAATTCTATACACTATCCTTTTCATCATCAGTCTCTCCTATTTCAGTAGCACTTCGAGTGAATTTATTGAGTGGTTTATTCTAAAAACTGGGTTAAAATCATGGAATGAAAAACTCAACGACAGATCGGTCAGTTTCCTGCTTGCTTTTGGAACGATGTTAGTTTGGCTGATTTCTCTAATGCTCTATTTTTCATTATTTAAATACTTGTTCCTGATTATTGGGTCTCCCATATTTTCTTACTTAAGCGAAAAAACAGCTGCCATTATGGAAGGCCGAAATCAACCTATTGATAGTCGGCAAATGCTAATTGATATCAAAAGAGGCATTCAGCTTTCCCTTCGCAATAGTTTTTGGCAATCTATTTATATTTTATCCATATTGCTGCTAAGTTTAATTCCGGTAGTGGGATGGCTTACTGCTTTTTTGGTGCTTATTATTGAATGTTATTATTATGGGTTTTCGATGGTTGATTATTCACTCGAAAGAAAAAAGATGAGTGCCACACAAAGTCGATTATTTATCAGCAACCACAAAGGTTTGGCCATAGGCAATGGAATGGTATTTTATATGTTCCATATTATTCCAATAGTTGGATGGGTACTGGCCCCCTCGTATGCAGTGGTTGCAGCCACCCTAAGCCTTTACTCTTTTCAAGATTCTGCAGCAGTTTAAAGCAATGTACACAATGCATACACAAAATACTCCCGGACAGCTTTATCTGATACCCACGGTTTTAGATGAATCTGCGCTGCATACGATTCCACCTTATATTACGGAAACCATAAAAAAATGTAACGTTTTTATGGTAGAAAATGCAAGAACTGCCCGTCGCTTTGCTAAAAAATTATGGAGGGAGATGGTAATTGACGAATATGAGTGGCTGGAGATTGATGAAACGGATGCTGCAGTGCAAAAAAAAATGTTAGCTGCCTTACAGGCAGGAAAACAGGTTGCCATCATTAGTGAAGCAGGGTGCCCTGGGGTTGCGGATCCAGGTCAGTCGCTGGTGCTAATTGCTCAAGAAAAGGGATACCGGGTTATTCCATTAGTAGGGCCTAATTCGATTTTGCTGGCATTAATGGCTTCGGGCATGAACGGCCAACATTTTACTTTTCACGGATACTTACCCATTGATTCGGTTGAGAGAAAGAAAAAAATAAAGGAATTGGAAACCATTTCACTTAAAGAGAATAGTACTCAATTATTTATAGAAACCCCCTACCGGAATCAGGCCATGCTTGTAGATTTGATAAATACCTGCCGAGATCAAACGCTTTTATGTGTTGCTGCAGACATTACCAGTGAGGGGGAAAGTATCCTTACCCAACCGATAGGCGCATGGAAAAAAGCAACATATCAATACCACAAGCGGCCAGCTATCTTCCTTTTACTGGCTCGATAGGTGCTGCGTTAGTTTTTAGGTCTAATAGAATTTTCCTGCCAAGAGGGATCCCTTACTTCGTAAATGCTATCTACAATATTATCCTGCATGCCTCTCCAAGGTAAACTTCCCAAATATTGCTTGTAATGTAGGTTTAATTCTCTTCCAGATAATTTCATAAGTTGATCGGCCAACCGGGGGTCGGTAACACTAAATGAAAATTCGTTGCTCTGGATATTAGCCTTGAACCCGCTCTGAATTAATTTTCCTTCATAGGTTTTAAAAAGCAGTCCTTTCTTTTGAAAAACATTCAGCATGCCGGCCTGTGTTCCGTCGGCAACTGGATAATAAAATCTCCAGTAAATGAAGGGAACCAGCGCAAGCAAAATAAATACCAGCAAATACCTTAAAAACTTTTTTACTACTATCATATTATAATCCGTATTTATCAACTAAATAAATAAGCGCCGCCATATTGATGGCACCCAGTAATAATTCGCGCTTGTTAACATTCTCAAAAACGTCGGTTCGGGCATGGTGATAATCGAAATATCGTTGAGGATCTGGTTCCAATCCACAAATGGGGGTTGAAAAAAGTCGGTTTAATGGGCCAATATCTGCACCGCCCCCTCCATTGCTGATTTCTGTTACACCATAGGGAGTTAACCATTTCACCCAAGATTGCATTTTCGTTAATTGGGCTGGATTTAATCCGCCCACAGTAAAACTTCTGGGTGTAAACCCGCCTGCATCGCTTTCTAGGGCAAAAATATGTTTTTCTTTTTTAGCCTCAGCTTCGAGTGCATATTTTGTGCCGCCGCGTAATCCATTTTCTTCATTGGCAAATAATACAAATCGAATGGAGTGTTTGGGCTTATATCCCATGGCTTTTAAAACACGCATTACTTCTATAGTTTGCACAACGCCAGCTCCATCGTCGTGAGCGCCTTCATTTACATCCCAACTATCGAGGTGTGCGCCTACGGTAATAAATTCTCCTGGAAAATCCGTTCCGGTAAGTTCTCCTACCACATTATGGCCAATGGTGTCTGGCAAAAATTTTCCGTTGGTAGTCATCGATACCACCAAAGATGATTTGCGGCTCAGATTCCAGATTTCATCTGCATCACGAGGGCCAAGTGCAACGGCAGGAATTCGGGGGAAAGAGTCGTTATAAGCCATGGCACCGGTATGAGGATCATTCGCAACCGACTCGGTAAGCGACCGGATTATAACACCCACTGCTCCATATTTTGCAGCTTGACTGGGTCCGTTTCGGCGGTATATGCCAACCTGCCCATAGGATATAAAGGGCTTTACATTGGTTGGATCGAATCCCTTGTTGAAATATACTATTTTTCCAACGGCACTATCTTTACGTTTTTCCAATTCGGCAAAATCAGCAACGGCTAATAAGGGAGCCTGTACGGTACCCTTACCAATTGAATTACCCAATGCCAACACATCTAATTTTTTCGGGAATGGTTTTTTATCCATTTCCACAATTGTTGCTAAATCGGCACCCCCCCTTACCCAATGAGGAACCATACATTGTTGTAAAAATACCTTATCCGGAGCTACCATTTCCATGGTAAATTTTCCCCAGCTAACTGCACGGGCAGACTGAGGAGAACCCGCCAATCGGCCACCCACCTGTTTGGTGAGTTGTCGTAGTAGGTCGTGGGCTTTCCCGTTTCGGAGTATATCATCCGACATTTTTTTTATAAATACGGAGTCGGCATCTGCCTGAGCAAAAGATAAAATAGGCAGTAAGAATAAGATAATGGCTGCTTTTTTCATGGGATAAAGTTAAACAATTGGCGATTCAAATGGTTAATTAAAATATCACTTAGCGTTATGCGTTTTTTATAGTTACTTTCATGTTGCTAAACAAAAGTATTTAATCTCCGCTGATTATGAAAATAGGCATTGTTTGTTATCCCACTTTTGGGGGAAGCGGTGTTTTAGCCACTGAATTGGGGAAAGCGCTGGCTAATGAAGGACACGAAGTTCACTTTATCACTTACCAGCAGCCGGTTCGGCTAAATGCGTTTAATGCCAATATTTTCTATCACGAAGTACGGGTTCCTACTTATCCGCTTTTCGACTATCCCCCTTATGAACTGGCACTGGCAAGCACCATGGTGGATGTAATTATCAATCACGATTTAGATCTTTTACATGTGCATTATGCCATTCCCCATGCCTCAGCTGCCTATATGGCCAAGCAAATTGTGAAGCAAAAGAATGGCAGAAATGTGCCGGTTATAACCACTTTACATGGTACCGACATTACTTTGGTAGGAAAAGATAAAACCTATGAGCCGGTAGTAACTTTTTCGATTAATGAAAGTGATGCCATCACTGCGGTTTCACAAAATTTGCGGGAAGAGACGTATCGTTTTTTCGATATCCGAAAGGAGATAGAAGTAATTTATAATTTTGTAGATGTAAAGCGGTTTGATAAAAAACCATTGGATGCTTTTAGACAAGTGATTGCTCCGGATAATGAAAAAATTCTGATTCATGCCTCCAACTTCCGAAAAGTAAAACGGATAGACGATGTGATAAAGGTTTTCGCTAAAGTACAGGCAACTATCCCTTCTAAATTGTTGATGGTAGGGGATGGACCGGAAAGGCATGCAGCAGAAGAGTTGTGCCGACAGCTAGGCGTGGATGAGCAGGTTCGGTTTTTAGGAAAGCAGGAACAGATGGAAGACATTTTGGCGGTAAGTGATGTTTTTCTGTTGCCATCGGAGTATGAAAGTTTTGGATTAGCCGCTCTGGAAGCAATGGCAGCAAGGGTAGTGGTAATCAGCTCCAATGCCGGCGGGTTGGCAGAAATTAATATACCAGGTGAAACTGGCTTTCTGGCAGAGGTAGGAGATACGGAAGCCATGAGCAACTATGCGATTCAACTGCTAAGCAATCCCGATTATTTAGCCGGCATGAAAGAAAAAGCCTTTCAACAGGCTTGCACTTTCGACATCAGTAATATTATTCCTCAATATGAGAAGCTCTACAGCCGGTTTTGCAGAATGGAGCCCTGTAAATAGTTACTGATTCTCCCCTATAACCTGCTCGATACTTTTTATTATCAACTCACAAGATTCCTGAAGTGCTGCATCACTGATACATAATGGTGGTGCAATGCGTAAACGGTCTGCCGCAAAAATAAACCAGTCTGTTATTAGTCCATTAGCAACACAACGATGGATAATTTGCTGATTTAATTGTGCCGATGCAAACTGTAACGACATCCAGCATCCCGCAGATTGCACCGAAAGGATGGCGGGATGTTGTAGGGTTTTAAGTAGGAAAGCTTCCTTGTCTTTTACCTGTTCTATCCAATTACTTTCTCGTAAAACCTGAAAGGCAGCCCTGCCGGCAGCACAGGAAACCGGGTGACCCCCAAAAGTGGTGATGTGGCCTAATACCGGTTGATAACTGAGGGTTTGCATCATGCTGTGAGAGGAGATAAAAGCGCCTAGTGGCATTCCCCCGCCCAACGCTTTACCGAGTAACAAGATATCAGGAACAATACCCATTTGCTCAAAAGCCCATAAGGTACCGGTTCTGCCAAATCCTGCCTGTATTTCATCCAATATTAATAAAACACAATGCTCGTCACATTTTTTTCTGATTTTCTGAAGCCAGAGCGGGCTGGGGGCTGTAATGCCACTTTCTGCCTGCACAGTTTCCAATATCACACAAGCAGTTGAGCTGTCAATAGCAGCCAATACCTCCTCAGAACCATAAGGAAAATGGAACACATCGGGAAGTAAGGGTCGATAAGCTCTTCGCCAGTATTCGTCGCCAATTACACTCAACGCTCCCTGTGTACTTCCATGATACGCTTTATCAAAAGCTAGTATTTTGGTTCTTCCGGTTACTCTTTTTGCCAGCTTCATGGCTCCTTCGGTAGCTTCGGCACCACTGTTGGTAAAGTAAACGCAGTTAAGCGAATCGGGTAAGGTGTCGGTTAGTTCTTTGGCATATTGCACGGAGGGGGTTTGAATCAATTCTCCATACACCATCAAATGCATATACTCCGCCGATTGCTGCTGAACTGCCTGAATAACGGATGGGTGACTATGGCCGATATTGGCCACACTAAATCCCGAGATTAAATCGGTATATCTTTTGCCATCAGCATCCCACATATAAATACCGGATGCCTTCACCATTTCAATATTCATAGGAGCAGGTGAGGTAGGTGCCAGATGCTGTTGAAAAAGTTGACGAAGATTCATATAGAAAATAGTAAGTATACCCCCGGTATACGCTGGAAGTTATTTAATTGGCCATTCTGCAAAATTAGCCGAATAGATTTATCTTCACATAGAAAATAAACGCTGTTATGGCTACCATTTTATCATTACCTGGCAAAAAACCTGTTTGGGGCAACAATTGTTTCTTTGCGCCCAATGCAACTATTGTGGGTGAAGTAACCATGGGGGATGATTGCAGTGTTTGGTTTAATGCGGTAATTCGGGGGGATGTTCATTATATCAAAATGGGAAACCGGGTAAATGTGCAAGACGGCGCAATTATCCATTGTACCTATCAAAAGCATCCCACACATATTGGCAATCATGTATCTATAGGGCATCAGGCAATGATACATGGTTGTACCATTCACGATGATGTATTGATTGGTATGGGTGCGATTGTTATGGACGAATGTGTAATTCACAGCAACTCGATTATTGCTGCCGGAGCGGTAGTATTAGAAGGAACTATTGTGGAAGCGGGTACTATTTATGCAGGGGTTCCTGCTAAAAAGGTTAAAGATATTTCTCCGGAACATATTAGTAGTGAAATCAACCGAATAGCGAATAATTATGTAACCTATGCAGGCTGGTATCAGGACGAAATTGATGAATCGGGAACTAAACCCTAGTATATGAAAAATGTATTGCGCGCTTCAGCCCTATTGATTATCGTTAGTTGTACGCTTAGTGCGTGTGGCATTTTTAGTAAAAGAAAAAGCGGCTGCCCAGTTGGTAGAAATGTTGGTGCAGAAAGAATATTGGCAGGAGATAAGCAGGCAATTAAAGCCGCCTCAAAAAAAAGTAAGTTGAAATAATACTGTTGGGTGGATGCTCAGTATTGCTTTTCGCTTATAGTATCTAATATAGCACGATAACTTAGATACCGCTCTTCCGAAACCGTGCCGAAAGCTAATCCGGCTTTAACCCCACAGTCCGCCTCATTGATATGCATACAATTATTGAAACGACAATGTTGGAATTGTTGTAACATTTCAGGAAAATAATGAGAAAGTTCTTGCCGGGAAATATCTACCAATCCAAACTCCCGTAAACCGGGGGTATCTATAATACTTCCGCCGCCAGGCAAATCAAACATTTCGGCAAAGGTTGTTGTATGTAAGCCCTTACCACTCCACTCGCTCACTTCGGAAGTGGCTAATTGAAAATCTGGAAACAACGAGTTGATAAAGGATGACTTGCCAACACCGCTGTGTCCGCTTAGGAGGGTGGTTTTATGCTGAATCCTTTCCCGAATTTTATCCAGTCCGGTATTGTTCAAAACACTTATCAATAGCACTTCATATCCCACCGCCTCATAAATTTCCCGATACCGGTTAAATAATTCCATTTCTTTTTTTCGATACAAATCTGATTTGTTAAATACCAGTATAGCCGGAATATGAAAGGAAGCGGAAGAAACCAGAAAGCGGTCGATAAACCCCATGGAGGTTTTAGGTGAAACCAACGTAGCTAATAAAATACTTTGATCTAGGTTACTGGCAATAATATGGTGTTGGTGTTTATTATGAGGGGAGACTCTTGCCACATAATTAGTTCTATCATATATATGGTCAATTACGGCAGATTCTTCCTGAACATCTTCTATTACCAGCTCTACTTCATCTCCTACCGCAATAGGATTGGTAGAAGTAATGCCATCAATCTTAAAGATACCCCTGGCACGGGCCTGATAAAACTTTCCATCCAATCCTTTGGCAACATACCAGCTACCAGTAGACTTATAAATGCGGGCTTTCATTACTACGAAGATAGTACAGGGGCTGCGGATAGTAAGTAAAATATACGGGTGTCTTGTGGTGAAAATTTGCGAAACATTAACCATTTTATTTACCAAAATGGATATCTAGCCAAGGGAAGGCCGTTAAAATCAATATCTTCGCAACGTATGGAAAAATTCGCGCATGATACAGTAATGCCCTACGAGTCTAGCCCCCTTGAAAAGAAGGAGCAGGTAGCCGGCATGTTCGATGATATAGCCCACCGATACGACTTTCTCAACAAGCTGCTGAGTGGTGGCATTGATGTTTATTGGAGAAAAAAGGCACTCACGCAGTTAAAGCAACTGCATCCCCAAAAAATACTCGATGTAGCTACCGGTACAGCAGAGGTGGCGATTATGGCCAATAAAATGCTTGCACCCAAGCAGATAATAGGGGTAGACATTTCGGAAGGAATGCTAGCACTGGGCCGGGAAAAAATTAATAAGTTAGGGATTAGCGATATCATTACTTTAGAAACCGGCGACAGTGAGCAGCTTCGGTTTACAGACAATGAATTTGATGCTATAACAGTGGCTTTTGGTGTTAGAAATTTTCAAAGACTGCTACAGGGTTTACAAGAGATGTACCGGGTGTTAAAGCCGGGGGGTAAATTGGTTGTGTTAGAGTTTTCCAAACCTTCTGGATGGGGCATCAAGCAATCTTATCAACTGTATATGCGATATGCCACCCCTGCGGTTGGCAAATGGTTTTCGAAAAACCGGAATGCTTATGAGTACTTAAATGAAAGTGTGCAGGCATTTCCGGAAGGAGACAAATTTTTACAAATCATGCAAAAAGCAGGATTTAGTAACCCTCATCTGAAAAAACTTAGTTTCGGAATATGTACTATTTACTGCGGAAGCAAGTAATCATTCCGGCATTTCTACTCCTCACAATGGGCTCATCCGTTCAGGCCCAATATATGAAGGAGATTTATCGTCCTTATCACGACGATCTGGTTTACTATTTTGGATTATCCCTAGGCTATAACAATGCCTATTTGCAATTCAACAAATCACCTCTTTTTTTGCAGTCAGACAGTATTGTGATTGCAGAACCAGGCAAAAGTGGGGGGGTAACCATGGGATTGTTGGCTACTGCCCGTTTGAATGATCATTTTCAATTTCGAATCAATCCTCTATTGGTTATTGGCGGCTCCAGGGCCATATCGTATACATTAAAAAAGCCGGGATTGGGCGAAGCGCTATTTCAAAAACAAACCTTACCCTCTACCATTGTAAGTTTCCCTTTTCAACTGAAATTCAATTCCGATAGAATTAAAAATTTCAGAACTTATATGATGGTGGGGTTGAAGTACGATATTGATTTATCTAGCAATTCATCTGCAAGAAATTCTGAAGACCTAATCAAACTGAAAAGAACAGACTATGGGTATGAATTGGGATTAGGGTTCAATTTTTATTTGCCCTTTGTAACCGTTTCACCGGAAATTAAAATCAGCAATGGACTTGCAAATTTACATCAAACAGATCCGGGACTAAAATATTCGAATGTTTTAGAGAAAATTTTTTCTCGTATGATTATGTTTTCTATTCATTTTGAGGACTGATGGCAGAATGATATCTGAATTGCCCTTTTCAATTAGTATGTTTGCCTATAAAATGTTTGCCCGATGAATAGCTATTTGATTAAAAATGCTTTGATTGTAAATGAAGGAAAAAAAATAGCAGGCGACTTACTGATTCAGAATGGACGGATAGAAAAAATTGGGGGCATTATAGATAGAAAAGAAGCCATTGCAGAGATAGATGCAGTAAATCAGTGGCTGTTACCGGGCGTAATTGACGACCAGGTTCATTTTAGAGAGCCGGGATTAACCCACAAAGCCACTATCTATTCGGAAGCGAAGGCAGCCATAGCCGGAGGCGTTACCAGTTTTATGGAAATGCCTAATACGGTTCCGCCTGCATTTACGCACGAACTATTAGAGGCAAAGTATACAATTGGAAAGGAAAGTTCTCTTGCCAATTACTCTTTTTATATGGGTACTTCGGGTAATAATCTGGAGGAAGTGCTCAAAACCAATGAGAGAAAACAGGATATCTGTGGCGTAAAAATTTTTATGGGATCTTCCACCGGAAATTTACTGGTAGATGACCCATTGGTATTGGAAAGAATTTTTCAAGGGTCGGAGTTACTGATTGCTACCCATTGTGAAGAGGAGCGAATGATAAAAGCGAACCTAGCCGCAATTAAAGAGAGAAAAGCAGTACTAGAACCCTCCGATCATCCTGTAATCCGAGATGCGGCAGCTTGTTTTGAATCTTCCTTCAAAGCCATTCAATTGGCTAAAAAGCATGATGCCCGTCTGCATATTTTACACATCACTTCCGCTAGAGAATTGCAGCTGTTCGGTAATATGCTTCCATTGGAAGATAAAAGAATAACGGCTGAAATTTGTGTACATCACCTGCATTTTACTGCCGACGATTATGCAAGATTGGGTAATCAGATAAAGTGTAATCCTGCTATTAAGTCAGCTGAAAATAAAACAGCCCTATGGGAGGCTTTATTAGACGACCGGCTGGATGTAATAGCTACCGATCATGCCCCCCATACCTGGGAAGAAAAATCTGGCAGTTATGAACAAGCACATGCAGGCTTACCCCTGATTCAGCATGGATTGCCCCTGATGCTGGATTATGTTGCCGCTGGAATAATTAGTATTGAAAAGGTAGTTGAAAAAATGAGTCATGCAGTTGCCACCTGTTTCCAGATTAGGGATCGGGGCTATATCAGGGAGGGGTATTTTGCAGATGTGATTTTGGTAAATATGAATGATCCGTTTACTGTTTCCCCTTCAAATATATTTTACAAGTGTGGCTGGAGCCCATTTGAAGGCCATCGTTTTGGGTCGAAGGTTTCGCAAACTTTTGTAAATGGCAGGTTGGTTTATGGAAAAAACGGGTTTGATGAATCTGTAAAGGGAATGCGGCTGCAATTCAACCGATAATCGGGTTATGTGAAGGAAATATTGGTTGTATCGGCTATATTACAGGCGGAATAAGTTACTCTATGCTAGCAGATAAAACTACCCAAACCGACTTGTCGATTTTTCATCCCGATATCGAGCAATCGGTTTTCCACCATTTGAATTTTACGAAAACCAATGCTGGCAGAGAGGTTTTACGGGAACTTTTGTGTCAACCCCTCAGAACATTAACTGCTATTGAAAATACCCAACAAACCATCCGGCAACTAGGAGAAGTTATAGATCAATGGCCGGTTAGTATTTCTAATGGCACATTGATGGTTTTGGAAAAATTTTATGATACCCCTATTGATAAATTACCTAAAAATCCAGGTTTTATTGGTGGATGGTATTATAGAATTACATCACCAACCGATTATTCAATTACTAAATATACAATAGAGCATGCCATTGATTTTACAAATGGCATGGTGAATATTCTACTCTTGATAAAAGATGCTGAAAGCGGTTTTTTGAAAACCTGGTATGAGCAAATAAAGAAGCTCCTTCAGCGGGAAGAAATTAGTCAACTGCTAAGTGCAAATAAAAAGCACCTGACCTTAGAGGATGTATTTTATTTTGGAAACTTTATCAGGGATAAATACAAGAATTCAGTGCTCGAAATGATGGATATTTTTTTCAGAATGGATGCTTATATGAGTATGGCAATAGCCGGTAAAAAATGGGGGTTAAGCTTCCCATTAATTACAGAAAGCAATGAGCCGCTAATAGAAGTAACGGGGCTGTTTCATATTTTGCTGCCGGTTCCGGTGCCGTATGATGTGCGGATGAATAAAGCGGAAAATTTTATTTTCCTAACGGGTGCGAACATGGCAGGGAAGAGTACTTTTATTAAGGCAGTGGGGATTTCTGCTTATCTCGCGCACATAGGCATGGGGGTGCCTGCAAGTGAAATGAAAATAAGTTTACTGGATGGCATTTTAAGTAATATTCAGATCACCGATAATCTGATTCGTGGAGAAAGTTTTTTTTACAATGAAGTTCAGCGTATCAAAAGCACCATTGAAAAAATAAATACGGGCAAAAAGTGGTTGATTCTTATAGATGAATTATTCAAAGGAACGAATCAGGAAGATGCCGTTCGATGCAGTGCTGCCGTTATGGAAGGGCTGAGAAAGAATGAAAATTGTATGTTTATTATTTCTACCCACTTGTATGAGATTGGTGAATCATTAAAAAGATATGCAACTATTCAGTTTCATTATTTTGAAACTTCCATTTCGGAGGGAGAACTTTGTTTTAGCTACCAATTAAAACCCGGCATTAGTAATGACCGTTTGGGTTATCTTATTTTGCAAAAAGAGGGGGTGCTGGATTTATTGAATAAGTTGTAGATTCAATTCACTTATTTTCTTAATGGATTTACTTTGATAAATAAATTTGATATTCATATCACCAACTTAGATGTGGGTATGAATAGCCATGATCACCATACGCATACAAATGAGGAGATTATTATACTGCTGTCTGGCATTGCCGCAATGCAAATTGATCAGTCGTATCAAAAAGCCTCCGGGGGTGATGCCGTTTTGCTAGGACCGATGGTTCTGTATAATCTAACCAATATTGGAAATATTCCATGCCTCTATTATGCCATTCAATGGAATTAGATAGGCAAAACTGGGTGTTTTCTTCCCTACTTCAGGTATAAATACGGATTTTACTCTGCCTGTAACGAGCAACTTTGTGATTGTATTGGATTTAACAGGTACTCTCTTTGAGTAATAAATTTTTTTCATGCTGGTAAAAACTTTCGGCAGTGCCGTATTTGGGGTAGAAGCCATCCCGATTGCTATTGAGGTAAACGTTAGTATGGGTCAGGGCTATCATATTGTTGGCTTACCAGATAATGCGGTAAGAGAAAGTTTACAAAGAACAGAAAGTGCTATCAAAACAAATGATTTTCATATGCCGCGCACGAAAATCATTGTTAACCTAGCACCGGCGGATATTCGGAAAAGTGGATCAGCCTTCGACTTACCAATTACCCTAGCAGTATTGGGAGCAAGTGAACAGCTAGAAAATGCGGAGCGCTTGGCCGACTATGTGTTAATGGGAGAGCTGAGTTTAGATGGAGCAGTTCAGCCGATTAAGGGGGCGTTGCCAATTGCATTGCAAACGCAGAAAGAAGGATTTAAAGGATTGCTTGTGCCCATAAGTAATGCAAAAGAGGCCGCCATGGTTGAGGGGCTCACTGTTTATGGAGTAAAGCATTTAAGAGAAGTGGTGGACTTTATAGGAGATGAAAAAAGTCTAACCCCGGTTACTGTAGATATGAGTGAGGCTTTTTCTCTAAAACCTGCGGACTATGATATTGATTTTAGTGAGGTGAAGGGGCAAGAGAACATTAAAAGAGCGATGGAAATAGCCGCTGCGGGTGGGCATAATGCAATACTCATTGGTCCACCAGGTGCTGGAAAAACAATGCTGGCTAGGAGGTTGCCAACCATTTTGCCTCCACTCAGTATGCAGGAGGCACTGGAAACCACCAAAATTCATAGTGTAGCCGGACGGCTTCCGGAAAATTGTGCCTTGATTAATAAACGACCCTTTCGATCACCGCATCATACGATATCGGATGTTGCGCTGGTTGGAGGAGGAGGAACACCGCAACCCGGAGAAATTTCATTAGCACATAATGGTGTTTTGTTTTTAGATGAACTACCAGAATTTAAGCGGACTGTGCTGGAAGTAATGCGACAGCCGATGGAAGAGAGAAAAGTGACTATTTCTAGAGCCAAGATGGCGCTCGACTTCCCGGCCAACTTTGTACTCATTGCCTCTATGAATCCCTGTGCCTGTGGATATTTTAACCATCCGGAAAAGGAGTGTACCTGTCCGCCAGGTTCGGTACAAAAATATTTGAATAAGGTTTCTGGTCCACTATTAGATCGTATTGACTTGCATGTAGAGGTTACTCCGGTTTCCTATACCGAATTGAGCCATCGGCAATCGACTGAGAGTTCAGCAACCATCAGAAAAAGGGTAATAGTTGCCCGAGAAATTCAATTAGCCAGATATGCCGGCAATCCCGGTATATATGCAAATGCGCAAATGAGTAGTCAACTGCTACATAAATTTTGTAAGATTAATCAAGCGGGAGAAGAGCTACTAAAAACTGCCATGGAAAAGCTGAACCTAAGTGCCAGGGCATACGACAGAATTCTTAAAGTTAGCCGAACCATTGCCGATTTAGAAGGAAGTGAGCATATAGAAACGGTTCATTTGGCAGAGGCGATACACTATCGAAGTTTAGATAGGGAGGGTTGGGGAGGATGATAAATAATTAATTCTAGCTATATGATTAAACCATTATTGAGATTAAAACCAGGCGAATGTTACCATCTTTATAATCATGCAAATGGGAGCGATAATTTATTTGTTGAAGAAAGGAACTATGGATATTTTTTGATGAAGGCATCTGTTTATCTAAATAAATCAATGAAGGTATATGCGTATTGCCTGATGCCGAATCATTTTCATTTACTGATTCGAGTGAGGGATGAAAAGGAGATAAGAGAGCATTTGTCATATTCAATCGTGTTTCGTGAAATAAGTGAATTGGAAAAAATTTACTTTATAGAAGATTGGATTAGTAAGAGCCTGGCTAATTTTTTCAGTTCCTATACGCAATCTTTTAATAAAGTTTATGGAAGGAAGGGAAGCTTATTTATGCCTAACTTTAAAAGAACTTGGGTTGAAAATGACAGAGCCTTTGTAAACATGATAAGATATATACATTTGAATCCGGTGAAGCATGGTTTTGTTGAGGGGGTGGGTGATTGGGAGTTTACTTCGTATAAGAAGATGTTCACGATGGGGAATGATTGGTTGGAGAGAGAATATGTGTTGAAATTTTTTGGCGGGGTGGAGCCCTATAAAAAATTCCATAGCTCTCAACTTTTGGAAAGTTCAGAACTTTTGGAAAGTTCTGAACTTTCCAAAAGCTGAGTTGCATTTTTTATTTAATGTTTATAAATATGATTATAAATGAGTTAGGTATTTGATACCACTATTTTTTGATTTTAATACAAAAACAACGCCCTTTATTATCACACATACCTTTCATTTTCTATTTTTACAAGAAATTCATTCAACATAAATCACATTATAAATTATACTATATACAATCTTCTATATATGAAAAAGTTTATTACTGCCAGTTTCGCTTTAGCCGCTATATTCTTTTCCCTTACCTCCCTCGCCCAAAGAAAGGCCGGTCAAGCAGGCGGACAGGCCGCCAAGAGTATTTCCAAACCTTCCGCTGCTACTTCCAATAGATCAGCCGCACCTGCAAGCAACACAAATCGCAACCTCAATTCCGGCAATAGCTCTTCAAAAAGAGATAACCTGGGTGCAGATAAAAAATCAGTCAACAAATCCGGAAATAATAACCTAAGCGGTAATAAGGTAAATATAGACAACAGTAAAAAAAACGTAAACGTAAACATAGACAACAGTAAAGACGTTAAAATAAACAACAACCGGGTAGTAAACAATAGCGTACGTTCAAATGCCTATCGCCCATACACCCGCCCTCCCTATCGCCATGGTGGATTTGTATACTTTAGCTACCGCCCCTACTTTTACCATCCCTATACACCTTTCTTTTGGGGTCCTGTATGGCATCCATGGGGTTTCTTCGTAGCTGCTTTAGCTACTACCGCCATTATTGTAAGTATCGAAAACGCTCAATACCATTACGACCAGGGTGTTTGGTATCAACCTTATAATGGAGGTTACCAAGTAGTTTCCGCCCCTGTTGGAGGCACTATTACCACTCTCCCTCCTAATGCCCAAACTGTTGTAGTAAATGAGACTGTTAATAATTATTACTATGGCGGCGATTTCTATGAGAAAACCGAAAAGGGATATTCCGTTGTACCAGCTACTGCTGGTACCATAGTACCCCATTTGCCAGAAGGTGGCAAAGAAGTAAAAGTTGGAGATCAAACCTACGTTCAGTTTGGAGAAATATTCTACCAACCCATTCAAGTAGAAGGTAAAAACATGTATGAGATTGTAGAAGTAAAGAAAGAAGACATCAAATAATTACTATGCGAGCCCTGGCCTTACACCTGATATTAGCCCTTACTATTGTAACTTTACTGCCAGATTTGAGTTTCTCGCAAACAGCAGTTATTGCACCCCGACCAGGTACCCCCGGTGAATGGAGGTACTTGGGAACAGTTAATGCCAGATTTACGGCAGATCACGATGCCATTGTAGTTCAAGGACCCTATGACTTTTTTAGAAAAATAAAATTTAAGGTTACCAGTGCCCCTATTAATATCATCCGTTTGATTGTTACCTATGACGACGGAGGATTACCCGAAAATATTGACACCCGATTCTCTATTCCCGCCGGAGGGGAAAGTAGGATAATTGACTTACGGGGAAATAGGAGAAAAATTCGAACTATTGAATTTTGGTACGATACTAAAGGGGTTTTACAGGGTAGAGCAAACGTTTCGGTATTTGGACAGAAATAACCAATTATAAACGATTGACTTAAAATATTTCCTGAATCGCCCCTAATTATTAAATAGGAGCTATTTTTAGCAGCGGTTTTTGCGAATTGAGGAAACCCCATTATCGCACCCACTTTCATCTACAGGTCTCATCCGAATGCGCCAATCCTATCATCTTATTACCCTTTTCTGCTCTCTCAGTTTTCTGTGCAGTAATCAACATATTATTGCGCAAGAAAAAGATACCATCTATTTACGAAACAAAACCATTGTTATAGGAGAACTCCGTTCAATAAAACTTGGCCGGGTAGAATTCAAAGGAGATGATGTAGGTGTTTTGCAAATAAAAAACGATAAAGTACTTACCATCTGCGCCGGAAGCCAGCATTACCGAATGGAAACCATTCAAAAATTATCCTTTACCGGAAATATACGACCCGCCAATACCCCCGGAAATATTATTATCAATTCAACAGAAGGCGAAAAAGAAATTCCACTAGCAGATATCAGTTACCTATACAACTTTAGTTCATCTTGGATCTCCCGAATAAAAGGTGAATTTGGAGTTGGATATACCTATACCAAATCCAGTAAAATCGGCCGGTTGAACGTTAATGCAAAAGTCGGTTACCGTTCTGCCAATACAGAAACCCAACTTTATGGCGACTTGATTAAAACCCAGGATAGTGTTACTTCTTATAGAGATAGAGAGAATCTAAATGCCGACTTTAAGTATTATTTCAATGGCGCCTGGTTTGCAGGAACTATCATACGGTATCAACGCAACCGCGAGCTGGGCTTGTTAAGCAGATGGCAAGAAGGAGTAGGGGGTGGATATAATTTATTGTCAACCCCACACCAACGATGGATACTGATTTCCGGCCTGGCACTTAATCAGGAAAAAAACTATCAATTGATTTCTAAAAATACCAAAGAATTGATTATTCAAAATAGTTACCAGTTCTTTTCATTCAGCCAGCCAAACATATCGCTCTCGTTTCACCAAGGCCTTTATTTTAGCCTTTCACAGCAAGGTCGCTGGCGACATGATATTGATGTTAAATTCAGTTACGAACCCCTCAAAGACTTTAATATCAACCTAAATTATTACTATAATTTTGATAAGATATCCCCCTCCACCGGAAAGTCACTTACCGATTATGGGTTCGTAATGGGAGTCAGCTATCAGTTCAATTAACCTCAACTAATACTGTCCTGTACCCAGCATAACCAACGTACAGGCTTCCAATCCTTCAATTCCTTTTTCCTGCAGTAACTGCATCAACTCATCATTCTCGGTTCCCGGATTAAAAATTACCCTACGAGGATGGACGCCTAAAATATAATCATACTCGGCCACCTGTAACTGCGGATTCAAATATAAAGTAATGGTATCCACCCCCTCCAATTTGGGATGGCCTGTTATGATAGCAGTATCCCCAATCTTCCCCTCTTTCCTTCCGATTGCAACCACCGGATGACCCATGGACCTTAATCGTTCCACGGCCAAATAACTATACCGGGAGGGGTTTTCAGATGCACCTAATACAACAGACTTTTTCATTGCATAAAATTACTCCATTTCCTATATATGATTCATCGCCTCAACAACATTCATTCCCAGAACATTAGGATATGTTATCCATTTATTTGGTAACTTACCTCACAAACCAAGTCAATATGCACAGCCTGATTCTATTGACCGCTTTATTATTTTGTATGATCACCCCAGCTACCAGCTCCGCTCAAGAAAGAATTTGGTTATACCCGGCTAATACTCCAGCTATTGTTCATGCAGGTTTTGATAGTCTTGCCCCTTTCATGGACTACTTTCCTGCTTCCGGTAAATCTGCCGGCAAAACAGCGGTTGTAATTTGTCCGGGAGGGGCTTATGCTCACCTTGCCTGGGAAAAGGAAGGTACCATTCCAGCATCCATTTTCAATGCCGCCGGGATTGATGCTTTTGTTCTTCACTATCGATTAAATAACAGAAAACAGGAAGGACATAACTATCCTGCACAATACAATGATGTAACTACAGCACTACAACTCATCCGCTCAGGGAAAGTCGGAAAAGGAATCGACCCAAAAAAAATTGGCGTCATGGGCTTCTCTGCTGGGGGCCACCTTGCATCAACGGCAGCCACCATCCATAAAGAAGGCAACCCTAGCGCCGAAAACTGGCACGAAAGATTCAGCAGTCGCCCAGATTTTGCCATTCTCATTTACCCGGTAATATCTATGGACACAGTATTTGGACACCGCTATAGCCGCGAAATGTTATTAGGCAAAACCCCTACCAATGAAATGGTTCAACAATTGTCTACCGAAAAAAGAGTTAATAAAAATACCCCGCCAACCTGGCTATTGCATGCCGACAATGACAAAGCCGTACCCCCAAAAAATAGTATCGTATTTTATGACGCCTTAAAAACATTCGAAATTCCTGCAGCAATCACCATTTTCGATCACGGAGGTCACGGTTTTGGTACTGCGCCCTATGACAAAGTACTCTCGCAATGGCCCTGGATGTGCATAGAATGGTTACACAGCAATCATTTTTAATGGGGCAATAAAAATATATATCACGTGATTTGGTGATATATAAAAAATTTTTTTCTAACTTTCATCTGTTATCTAAACCCATCTTAAACAACACGCACCATGGCAAAAGCAACTAAAAAGAAAGCACCTGCTAAAAAAGCAGCACCAAAAAAGAAAGTAGCCGCTAAAAAAGCAGCCCCTGCTAAAAAAGTAGCCGCTAAGAAAGCAGCACCAAAAAAGAAAGTAGCCGCTAAAAAAGTAGTAGCTAAAAAAGCAGCACCAAAAAAGAAAGTAGCCGCTAAAAAAGCAGCCCCTGCTAAAAAAGTAGTAGCTAAAAAAGTAGCACCAAAAAAGAAAGTAGCCGCTAAAAAAGCAGCCCCTGCTAAAAAAGTAGTAGCTAAAAAAGCAACGCCTAAAAAGAAAGCAACCGCAAAAAAACCTGCTGCCCCTAAACCTGCTCCAGCCCTTGATGCAGCTCCGGTTATAGCTCCGGTTATAGCTCCGGTTACAGCTCCTGATTCCGCTCCTGCTGCTCCTGCCGCAGAGACTAGCAATAGCTAGAAGTTGCCTGGCGTAACTTGTTATCCGGAAAATTGAACTTCAGTTTTCCGGATTTTTTTGTGCTTATGGCTTATCTTTCAGTTATCATTCAATTGATTAAAATCAAGCATATGCAACGCTTACTGATTCTTTCTTTTCTACTTTTATCCCTATTCTCTTCCGCCCAATCAACTTCTAAATTAGCAGAAAAAACCAGCCGGTTTAAAAAATATGATGGATTTTTCCCCTTTTGGTGGGATACAACTAATGGAAAAATCTGGTTACTGGTAAATCAAATTGGAACTGAATTTTTATATTTAAATAGTTTACCCGCAGGATTAGGATCCAATGATATTGGATTAGACCGAGGGCTTATTGGTGGTGCTAGAGTTGTTGTATTTCAAAAAGTAGGCAAAAAATTATTACTCATAGAACCTAACTATGATTACAGGGCCTCGTCATCAGACCCCCGAGAGAAAAAAGCTGTAGCAGAATCCTTTGCACAATCGGCAATTGCTGGCTTTACCATTGAGGAAGAAGAAGATGGTCAGCTGCTGGTAGATGCTACTTCCTTTTTTCTGAGAGATGCAATGAATGTTGCTGACCGACTTAGAATGATGAAGCAGGGATCTTATACGATTGCCGAATCCCGCTCTGCCATCTTTATTAATAACACCCGCAACTTTCCGCTTAATTCAGAATTCGAAGCTACCATAACATTTACCGGAGGAGCAGATGCAGGTCGATTTGTAAGAACAGTTGTTCCCAGTACAGAAGCCATCACACTCCGAATGCACCATTCGTTTGTTCAACTCCCCGATAACCAATACAAACCCCGCCGATACGATATCAGAAGCGGTTATAATGCAATTAGTTATTTCGACTACAGTTCTCCCTTTACCGAACCCATTCAACAAATGCTCATTACCCGCCACCGCCTCGCAAAAAAAGATCCAGGCGCAGCGGTAAGCGAACCGGTAAAGCCCATCATCTACTATTTAGATAACGGTACGCCTGAACCCATTCGATCTGCCTTACTAGATGGCGGAAGTTGGTGGAACCAGGCTTTTGAAGCAGCCGGATTTAAAAATGCCTTTCAAATAAAAGTACTGCCCGACTCTGCCGACCCCATGGATATTCGTTACAACGTTGTAAACTGGGTGCACCGATCTACCCGAGGCTGGAGCTATGGAAATAGCATTACCGACCCCAGAACCGGAGAAATTATAAAAGGACAAGTTGCATTGGGCTCCCTGCGTGTTCGACAAGATCACCTGATCTTCACCGGCCTCCTTTCTCCCTATGAAACTGGCAAACCTGTTCCCAATACCATGAAGGAAGCCGCATTACAACGCCTACGCCAATTAGCGGCCCACGAAATAGGACATACCCTAGGGTTACAACACAACTATGCTTCGAGCGTTAACAACCGGGCCTCCGTTATGGATTACCCGCATCCACTTATAAAACTGAATGCAAAGGGAGAAATTGACTTTTCGGATGTGTATACCAACCAGATTGGAGATTGGGACAAACAGGCTATTACCTATGGCTACGCTGATTTCCCCAACGGCACCAATGAAAATCAAAGGCTCAATAAATTACTGGAAGAAAATACCAAACGAGGTCTTCTGTTTATTGCCGATGCGGATGCCCGTGCAGCCGGAGGCATGCATCCTACAGCCCACCTTTGGGATAATGGAACCAGCGCCACTCAAGAATTAGGGTCGGTATTGGAAGTGAGAAAAAAAGCACTGCAGCAATTTTCAGAAAACGCCGTAAAAAACAACACCCCCTTGGCTCAACTCGAAGATGTGCTTGTTCCCGTGTATAATTTTCATCGCTACCAGCTGGAAGCAGTTTGCAAATTAATCGGAGGGATGAATTATGCATACAGCGTTAAAGGAGATAATCAGGAAAAACCTTCCATTTTATCGGCTAGTGTTCAGCAAGAAGCTATAAAAGCAGCCCTCAAATGCCTTTCTCCCGAAGTACTTTCCATCCCATCTAACATTATAGATCTTATACCTCCCCGCCCACCCCAATATTATTCTGTAGGTGAGCTTTTTAATAAAAGAACCGGCTTGGCATTCGATGCCTTATCTGCAGCTGAAGCACTCACCGACTTTGAACTGTCCTTTTTATTCCATCCAGAAAGAGCCAACCGCATGGTGCAACTAAAAGCTAGGGCAAAAACTCCCGGATTTGACGACCTATTGGATGCAATGATAGAAAGTACCTGGAAAAGTTCTTTGAAAAGCGGACTGGCCAGAGAAATTCAATTGCAAACCCAACAAATGATGCTCACATGGATGCTTGCCTTGTATCAAAATGATTTATCTGGATACGCGGTAAAATCCATTTGCTTCAGCCGATTGCAACAAATTAAACAGCTGGCGATAGCTAAAAAATCAACTCCAGGTTTAGGGGCACACTATTCCTTTGCTATTGAACGAATTGAAAAACCCAAAGACATACCATTGCCACTGCACAAAGAAATCCCTCCTGGCGCCCCTATTGGATGCGACCTAGACTATTAATTCCCTTTCAGGTAACCTTATCGGATTACTATAATTTCTACCCGTCGGTTCTGCTGACGACCGGCGGCTGTTTGATTGGAAGATACCGGACGTCTAGCTCCCTCCCCCAAAGTTTGTATTTTTTCTGGTGTAAGCGGTAAATGACCTAATAAGTAAGTGGCTACCGCATGAGCACGTTGCTCAGAAAGTTGCTGGTTGTATTCAACGGAACCTAACCCATCCGTATGTCCAATGATTTCTAATCGCCTAAACGGTCGCTGATCTAACACTTTTACAATATTCTGCAACCTTGGATAAAAATTTGGATTCAAAACCCCCTTATCAAATTCAAATAACACATCAGGTATTACCAAAGTATCTGCCTTTTGAGCAGGAACCACCTGGGGCTTCGGAGGTTCCGCTTTCAAAACAGTCGGAGCAAGCGTTGTATCCATTTCTAAAGGGGGATCGTTATCTAAATAATTGAATTCTGTGTGACGATAATTGTTGATGTATAACAACTGCGTATTTTCTACCGCTTTTTCGCATGGCTCCCATTTGCCAACAACCGGCAACAAGGATACACTATCGATATCATACACAATCCTGGGATCGTCATAATTATATTCCCGGGTAAAGGGCATTTTATTAGGCGACAGATTGCCTAGAAGCAAATAACGCTCAGTTCCCGTTGCCGTAATCACTACCGACGCCTCTCGCCAATCGTTTACATACTTACTGGGGCGGGTTAATGTAAGCGAATAATTTTTCGGGTGTCCGGTTAAAAATTGCTGATTCCGGTAGGGTTCATAATTACTTAACGCCACATCTAAATGATCAAACTGATGCCCATTGGTGTACACTGAAACACGAAGTCGATAAGTTTTCCCTTTTTCAAGTGGACACATCAGTCGGGTATATAAAAAAGTTCTTCCACCAATAGAAGCATCGCGGTTTTCCATCAGTAAGCTTTCATAATAATGCCCTTTAGTAAAAGCACGATTCATGTTCGATAGATTCATCCGCTGCAATGGAAAACGAAACCAACCCTCTGGTGCACATCCCGAATGGAATTCAATACATATGTTCCTGTCTTCAAAACTCCCATTCGCCAAAATGCTCTGTGCCTGGCAAAGAAATACTACAAACAGCCCGTAAATCATGCATACAAGTCGCTTCATATAAATGGAATCACTACAATTTCCGCAAAAAAAAGTCCCCTTTTGTTAAGGGGACTATAATTAAATGATAAAATTGATAAATGTATTTTACAAAAGCATCCGAAGAGGCTCTTCCAACAAGCTTTTGAGGGTTTGTAAAAAAGCAGCTCCAGTAGCTCCATCCACCACCCGATGATCACAACTCATGGTAAGTTTCATAACATTGCCAGGTACTACCTGACCATTTTTTACAACCGGCACCTGAGAAATACCACCTACCGCCAATATGCAGGCATCAGGTGGGTTAATAATTGCTGTAAACTGATCAATTCCAAACATTCCCAGATTAGAAATGGTGAATGTACTTCCCTCCCAGTCGGAAGGCTGTAATTTTTTATCCTTGGCTTTTTGGGCAAATATTTTTACTTCTGACCCAATTTGAGTGAGCGTTTTCGTATTGGCAAACCGAACTACGGGAACCAGTAAACCATCTTCTACTGCTACCGCCACGCCAATATTGATATGTTGATTGTAACGTATTTTATCCCCTAACCAACTGCTGTTTACTTTAGGATTTTGCTGTAAAGCCAGAGCTGTGGCTTTAACTACCATGTCGTTGAAGCTAATTTTTACGCCGGATTGCTCATTTAAACGGGTTCTGGCCGCAACAGCAGCATCCATGTCTACCGACATCGTAAGGTAAAAATGAGGCGCTGTAAATAAACTTTCACTTAACCTTTTGGCAATCACTTTGCGCATCTGGGAAACCGGCACTTCTTCAAAACTTTCCTTTCCAGAAACAACAGATGCTACTGGAGTAGCAGGTGAAATCACTTGTGCCGGAGTGCTTGTTGGAACAGCGGCTGGTGTGAAAGTTTCAACGTCATTCCGAATAATTCGTCCATTATCACCTGAGCCCTTAATTACTGCCAAATCAATTCCTTTTTCAGCAGCTAATTTTTTAGCCAGTGGCGAAGCAAATATCCTGCCGGCATGATCAGCATTCGTTTCTGGCTGAGTAGAAACGGAGCTTGCGGGAGCAGATGCATTGGCTGGTGCATGGGTTGAAGTAGCAGTTGCGCCTGCAGCTCCTCCCTTTACAGCTGCAACAATAGCAGCAACATCCAAGGTGTCTTTACCTATGATACACAACAAATCATTTACTTTAATAACCGAACCAGCAGCAGCTCCCTGGTATAACAGAATACCATCTTTATAACTCTCCAGTTCCATAGTAGCCTTATCGGTTTCTATATCAGCCAACACATCTCCTTTTTTAACCGCATCCCCTACTTTCTTATGCCATCCGGCAATAACGCCTTCCGTCATCGTATCACTTAGCCGTGGCATTAACACAACCTCTTCCATGGCAGCTGCATCTATGGTTTCAGCTCCGGAAACCTGGGTAGCAATGGGTGCAGCAGCTACTTTTTCTGCTGACGGTTGCATAGGGGCTAAAGTTCCCCCACCCGAATGCTGAGCAACCAACGCTGTGATATCTTCTCCCTTTTCACCAATAATAGCCAGCAAATCGTTTACTTGCAATTTCCCTCCATTTGGGGTACCTATATGCAAAAGGGTTCCATTCTGATAACTTTCCAGCTCCATCGTGGCCTTATCCGTTTCAATTTCGGCTAATAAATCGCCCTTTTTTACGGGTTCGCCAATTTTTTTGTGCCAAGATGCTATCACCCCCTCTGTCATGGTATCACTCAGGCGGGGCATTAAAATCACTTCAGCCATAGTTCCTTTTCGCTTTAAATGAGATGTGAAATTACATTAAAATTAAGAACCCGCCCCAAACCCCCGTAAAAAAAGGATTCGGCAGCATTTTGCCGATTAACTCCCATTCAACAATCGGTTACTGACCTTGTGCCAAACTATAGGACTTTTTATCGCCCCATTGATTCAGCAACTCGGTTGAACATATTTTAAAATCCTGCATCAGTCGTCGGTATAATTCCAGAATATCTACCTGTGTTAGCGGCACATCGCCTACACACTCAAATCTGCACCCATACTGGTTTACGAGATTGGTAAATGAAGAGCCCTTTGGCCATACCTGTGTGCCCCTATTGCTGATGGTTACCAGCTTAAGTAGCTGCCCAGTATGTTGTAAACACTTTTCAGCTACAGCAGAGGGTTGCAGATTGCTTTCAATAAACATATCTACTCCAACAATAGAAACCTGCAAATGGTCGGCACTCTCTAACATGGGATTGGCTTCCAGTTTAAAGTGGGTGGGCGTTGGTGGTTGATTAGGCAAAATAGGCTTCGGCTGGTGTACCGGTATTTTTCCAATATTATCAATAATGGCCTGCGCAAAAGCAGTGGTACTAAGTGGCTGATCTGTTTTGCTGCCAAAATCACCCGTATGCATACCACTTTCCAGTGTATATAACAGTGCATTTTCCAATATGGCCGCCACTTCCATCAAACCTAAGTGCCGCAACATGGCAAACCCACTCAATAAGAGCGCAGTAGGATTCGCTATGTTTTTTCCAGCGATATCAGGGGCTGTTCCATGAACTGCCTCGAATATAGAAATATGATCGCCAATATTAGCTGAAGGAGCAAATCCTAAACCCCCAACTAATCCTGCACATAAATCACTCACAATATCTCCCTGTAAATTGGTGAGTACCACCACATCAAATAAATCGGGCCGGCTCACCAACTTCATACACAAATCATCTACAATTACATCATCGGCTTTTAACTCAGGATACTCTTTGGCAACCTCATAAAATACTTCCAAAAATAAACCATCAGTCAACTTCATGATGTTTGCCTTATGACCACAGGTTATTCTCCGTGCATTTTTCTTGCGAGCCATTTCAAATGCATACTTAATCAACTGCATACTTCCGGGGCGGGTAATGAACCTGCGGCTTAATGCCACATCATGGGTAAGCAAATGCTCCACACCACCGTAGGTATCTTCGATATTCTCCCGAACAATGGTAATATCTATAGGGATGCCAGCTTTGCTAAATACGGTATCTACCCCATGCAGAGTTTGAAAAGTGCGTTTATTGGCATAAGTATTCCAGGTTTTGCGGGCAGTAACATTCACACTTTTTACCCCCTTGCCTTTGGGCGTTTCCATGGGGCCTTTGAAAAGAATACCTAGCTTTTCTATCGTTTGCTGCGCCTCGGACGTCATCCCATTACTAAACCCCTTATCAAATACCCACTTACCCATGTCTACCACTTCATATTCAAGGGGAACCCCTGCGGCCTGAAAAATGGTTAAAACGGCATCCATAATTTCGGGACCAATTCCATCTCCTTTGGCTACTGCAATTTTGTTCATAATTTTTGAAATTTCGCTGCAAAAATAAGCATTGATGGTGCAATCCCTCTGTTAAATTACCCCTTCCGGTCATATATTTTTCAACACCACTTTCATAATTATCCCTACTTTTAGGGTAGATTAATAGCCGGCACCATGGTTTCAAAAATTACCGATGGAATTCAGGTTTCCGTAGAAACCTATTACCAAACCGAGTTTAGCGACCCCACACATAGTGAATACATGTTTGCCTATCAGGTAAGTATTTATAATCATAACAATTTTCCGGTTAAGTTACTGCGGAGGCATTGGTACATTTTCGACAGCAACGGCGAACAACGGGAGGTAGAAGGAGAAGGGGTAGTAGGCGTTCAGCCCATATTACAACCCGGAGAACAATACCAATATATCAGCGCCTGTAATTTACGCAGCGAAATGGGTAAGATGCAAGGCTCTTATCGCATGATGAATGCAGATTCTCATCAGATGTTTTCCGTTAAAATCCCTCCCTTCGAAATGATTGCCCCCTCGAAGCTTAACTAACTATTTTTATTATAAGTTTACGGCTTGTACTTGGCCTCCTGAAAAATAGTGGCAGCAGGAGTTTTCATTAATTTTTCCGGCGTAATTTCTGGTTGCTTTTCCATCCACTTCTTTACAATCTGCCAGCCAGAAAACTGTCCAATATTTCCCGGAGCCTTTTCTCCCAATGCAGGAGTTCCCGGACCCTCATTTAAATAATCTCTGGTAAAAGAAGGATCGATACTATACAACATATCGTTCTGCACAAAGAAACTCCATATCCCCTTTTCGCTAGCCTTACAAGCTGCTAACTGCTGCTCGGTATAACCTGTTAGCAAGGTATCAGCCAAATTCGGAAGAAAAAACTCCAATAAACAAACCCGCTTGCCCGATTCAATCATTTGTTCTACCAACGGCCTGCCCTGGCTCTTATTCGGAAACAAATCATCTATGATATTCTTCATACAATTTACCGGCATATAGGCAGGTTCAAATCGGCGGGATAAAAAAGGGGGATAGAGTTGCTGTCCCTCAGAACTTGCATACCAAACAAAATCTTTGCCCATATAAAACTGAAGCCCCACCGCCAGCGCATCCGAAGTAATCACATTCCCATATCCGTTAACGGGTCCGAAAAAAGTGATTAATTTTCGAGGTAATGGATAGGCAGGAAAATAATAATGCACGTATTTACAACCCTCTTTTACCTGATCAAAATATATAGCTAGTTCTTTATCGGATTTAGCAGCAGCGAGCCAGTTTCTATACGCCCTTAAAAATAAAGGCAGTTCAGTCAAAGCCTTATCTGGGGATGTACCTAAAATATTATATAAAAAATCTTGCGTAAAACCAGGATACTTTTTATTCAGCTGCTCCAAAGAAGCATCCAAGCGAAGGGTATCCATGGAAAACAGGTCCTGCTCGAAGCGCTGAACTTGCCAGGAAATTTGCAAATTAGAAACATCGGGTGCCTTGGGAGAACTATTGCAGCCAACTATACAGGTGGCAAGTATCCCAACCAACCATCTTACATGCTTTGTTTGTAATTGCATACCTAAAAATATCATTCCCCCGGCTAAATAAGCAGGATAGGCCGTAAAATTACTGTTAAAGCAAACGGATTAACAGCGGAACCGCTTATTTTTTATACGCTGAAAAGACCAATTTAGCAAAAACTTGCTGAACTTAGCAGCATGAAAATAGTTCTGGCCCAACAGAATTACCATATTGGTAATTTTGAATTGAACACAAAAAAAATCATAACCGCCATCCAGGAAGCAAAAGCCGCTGGCGCCGATTTGATTTTGTTCAGTGAAATGTGTGTTTGTGGTTATCCTGCGCGCGACTTTGTTGAATTCAACAATTTTATTACCCAATGCGAAGCCTCGGTAGATCGCATCCGGCAAGAAGCCGATACCATTGGGGTATTGATCGGAGGTCCTTCCCGTAACCCCTCAAAACTGGGTAAAGATTTGTTCAACGCAGCCTTCTTCTTATACGAACAGAAAATAGTAGCAGAGATTCACAAAACCCTGCTGCCTACCTATGATGTTTTCGACGAATACCGTTATTTCGAACCATCAGCAGATTGGAAAGTAGTTCCCTTTAAAGGAAAAAAATTAGCCATTACCATTTGTGAAGATATCTGGAACCTGGGCGACAATCCCTTATATACTATATGCCCGATGGATCGGCTGATGGAGCAACAACCCGATATCATGCTCAATCTTAGCGCTTCGCCTTTCGATTATACCCATGATGAAGACCGAAAAGCAGTTATCAAAGCCAATGTATTAAAATATCGATTGCCCCTTTTCTATTGCAATGCAGTGGGCAGTCAAACAGAAATCGTATTCGATGGAGCCTCACTGGTTTTTGATGCACAGGCGAACCTTTGTGCAGCCCTGCCTATGTTTACAGAAGCTTCCGCCCTGCTGGAACTTTCAGATGATGGTACCATACAGGCACCCATTTTAGAACCCGCCAGCAGAATGCCCGACAAAGAACTCAATCCTGCCAAACTGGAACCGGAGCTTAATATCGATCAGGTTTATCAAGCACTTATATTAGGTATCCGCGATTATTTTACCAAAATGGGATTTACCAAAGCTATTCTGGGATCATCCGGCGGAATTGATTCTGCCGTTACCCTCGCCATTGCTTGTGAAGCCCTGGGTGCAGAAAATGTTCAGGCCATCCTATTACCTTCCCCCTATTCAACAGAACATTCAGTAGCAGATGCAATTGCCCTCAGCACACATTTACAAAACCCCTATGATGTAGTACCCATCCATCAGGTATATAATGCAATGCTACAAACCGTGCAGCCACTTTTTGGCGACTTACCTTTTTCGCTGGCAGAAGAAAATATGCAAAGTAGAAGCCGCGGCAACTTACTGATGGCTATCGCTAACAAATTCGGCTATATCTTACTGAACACCTCTAACAAAAGCGAACTAGCTACCGGATATGGAACCCTGTACGGTGATATGGCAGGTGGGCTGAGTGTTCTGGGCGATTGCTATAAATTACAAGTGTATGCACTGGCTCGATATATCAACCGGGACAAAGAAATCATTCCCCGAAATATTATTGAAAAAGCCCCCAGCGCCGAATTACGACCCGGACAAAAAGACAGCGACAGCCTGCCCGATTATGCGCTGCTCGATCAAATTCTTTATCAGTATATAGAAAAAAGAAACGGACCCGAAGAAATAAAACAAATGGGCTTTGATCCTGCATTGGTAAACCGTACGCTGAAAATGGTAAACACAAACGAATACAAGCGAAATCAGTTTTGCCCTATCATTCGCATTTCCCCCAAAGCTTTTGGCGTAGGGAGAAGAGTACCCATCGTAGGAAAATATCTCAGCTGATTATTCTTTGCATCCCTATTTATGGGCTACCAATATCGGAACATGGCTATGAAAAGCCAGTAAATCGGTATAACTAGCATTGAGTAATCTATCAAAAAATCCGATTTTTTTAGGGATTATAATAATCAAATCAATTGCTCTTTCTTTAGTAATGTCGTGAATTGCCTGTTCGAATGAAGGGTTATAAGCTGTTAAATATTGGGGGAAATAGGGCAGTAAATGCCGGTGCATTACCGCACTTTCTTGTTGAATAATGGCGGTATGGCGTTCTTTGGAGGCTGGGTCTGCTTCTATATGTACCACATCTAAAGAAGCCTGTGTATGAATAATCACCTGATGAATCACATCGAAAGGAGTGGTTTCATCCACATGATTATAATCGGTTAATAACATAACCTTACGAATTGCTGAAAACCGGGCATTTGGTGGAACTATGATTACTTGATTAGCAGAGTTGCGGGCGACTTTGAGGGTGTTACTGCCAATTAGCTTCTCTTTTATCTTGCCGCCACCGGTAATTCCCATTACAACCCATTGCGTGTTTGTTTTTTTGCATACATCCGTTAAATCATCCTCAAATCCTTCATATACACAGTGAGATTCGATTCGGAGATTGGCAGATGTGGTGCGGAGCATCTCCAATTTCAAAGCATGCATCGCATCTTCATGTAAAGGCCGCAAGTCTTGCTCATCCAGCCCTTCCCCATCGGGATTCGCATGAAAATTTGATAAGATGGTTTGAAATGCATTGTACAAAACCAGCTTTTTGCTGCCTATCTGTTCGGCCAACCCGGCGGCATACAGCGCCGCATTTTGGGAAGTAGGAGAAAAATCCACCGGAACTAAAATATTTTGCATAATAAATATTTTAAACAACCCTTAATTTGCCCACAACTTACTCGTGAATAGCCAATACCGGAATGCTACTATGAAAAACCAAACGGGTCGTGTGGCTGGTAGTAAACAAACTAGTAAAAAAACCATGATTTTTGGGAAGTATAACTACCATATCCGCCTCGTGTTTTTTAATAAAATCATTAACCCCCTCTGTAAAACTGGTATGATGCACTACATGATAGGTAGGCTTATGATCTTTTAGTAATACGATTTCCTGCAATTCCTTTTTAATAGAAGCATCTTTTTCAATATGCAACACCATTAATTCGGCATGTGTCTGATCTAAAAACCAATGAATATTATTGATAGGCACATTCTCATCTGTATGAGCATAGTCGGTTAGTAAAACTATTTTTTGGGGAAGCTTACATGTTACCCCTGTAGGAACAATAATTACAGGAACCGTGGAGTGACGGGCTACTGATACCGTATTACTGCCAATTAACTTTTCCGAAAGGGCTCCCCCCCCCGTTATCCCCATCACAACCATCTTACAATTGGTTAACTGGCAAACCTCATCTACGCCATTAATCAACAAAGAATATTCATTGTATGTTTCTAAAAAACAACCCGAAGAACAAGCTCCCTCCAGTTTTTCTCTAAACCTTAGTAAGGCTGCTGTACTATCTTTTTTCAGCTGAACCTCATCAAACAATTGAACAGCTGCTACCGGCGAATCAACCGTAAGGGGTGCCTGATAAGCATGGTATAAAATTACTTTCTGCGCATGCATTTGTTCGGCCAGCTTTAATGCGTACAGGGCTGCGCGATAACTGGTTTCGGAGAAATCAACGGGCACAAGTATATTTTGCATAACAAATTATTTGTTCAAAAATAATACCTGTACACATCCAAAAAAATGATATTCATCATCTTTCAGGTTACTGCCCCTTTGCCAAACTATTGAATATATTCAATGATACCCGCAATCCCCTGACCGCCACCTACACAAGCACTTACCATACCGTATTTTTTGTTCAGGCGCTTCATATCCTGTAATAACTGAATAGTTAGCTTACAGCCTGTGCATCCAAGGGGATGACCTAATGCAATGGCACCGCCATTTATGTTGATGATTTCGGGATTCAGCTCCAGTTTTCTGATAACCGCAAGTGCCTGTGCGGCAAATGCCTCATTTAGCTCCAACAAATCAATTTGGTCCATCGTCATCCCAGCCTGCTTTAATACCTTGGGAATTGCCGCAATCGGTCCAATACCCATAATCCGGGGTGGCACACCGGCAGAAGCACAATTCACCAGGCGACCTATTGGTTTTAGTCCCAGTCGGTTTACCATGCGCTCACTCATTACCACTGCAAATGCCGCACCATCACTGGTTTGAGATGAATTTCCGGCAGTAACTGATCCGCCGGTAGCAAAAGCAGGTTTTAATTTAGCCAATGCTTCTACCGTGGTGTCTGCTCTCACTCCCTCATCGGTATCAACTACATACGATCGAGTGGCTTTCTTTCCTTTTTCATTTACATATACCTCTTCCACCGTAATTGGGATAATTCCAGATTTGAAATTCCCGTCCTGAATGGCTTTCATCGCTTTTTGATGCGATTGAAATGCAAATACATCCTGGTCTTCCCGGTTAATTGAATATTCGTTTGCAACTGCCTCCGCTGTTAGACCCATACTTAAATAATAATCGGGCTCATCTTTTGCAATGGCATAAGAAGGCACCGTTTTCCAACCGGCTGTGGGCACCATGCTCATGCTCTCTGTTCCTCCGGCAATAATGCAATCGGCCATCCCAGATCGGATTTTTGCCGTAGCCATAGCAATACTCTCCAATCCACTCGCACAATAGCGGTTGATAGTTATGCCTGCTACCGCTTCCCCTAAAGCTCGCGCAGCAATGATTCTGCCAAACTGTAAGCCTTGCTCCGCCTCCGGAACCGCATTGCCTACAATCACATCATCTACCTCATTGGGGTCTAAACCAGGCAGGGTTGCTACCAATCCCTTGATTACTTCCACTGCAAGATCATCGGGACGAAAAAAACGAAACCCTCCTTTTTTACTTTTAGTTACTGCGGTTCTAAAACCGGCCACTATATACGCCTCCTGCATAGTATTCAATTTTCTTCCCCAAAAGTAATGATTTTTTATAAAAGTTGTTTATGCAACTATTATTCTTTGGCTCCGGGGAAGTAAGGGAAAGAGGAATGATTATCTTTGGCCCATGCTTTACCCGTTACTCCGTTCTATCCTTTTTGCGCTGCCACCGGAACGGGCCCACCATTTTTCTATGCAATGCCTTTCACTTACCTGTTCCTTACCGGGAGGGGAGTCGATTCTTTCGCATTGCTTCCGATACCCGCATCCTACCCCAAAAACGGTTGCGGGCATACCATTTCCTAATCCGGTTGGTTTGGGGGCTGGATTCGACAAAAATGCCCATTACCTGCCCTCACTAAAAGCACTCGGGTTTGGTTTTGTAGAAATAGGCACCGTTACCCCATTGGCTCAGCCAGGAAATGACCAACCCCGGCTATTCCGACTACCGGCAGATGAAGCCCTTATTAATCGGATGGGTTTTAATAATGATGGGATGGAGGTAGTAAAGAGGAGACTGGCGGAATGGAACAACCGAGAGGCTACTAGCGGGGGAAATCGAATGATTGTTGGAGGAAATATTGGTAAGAATAAAATAACCCCCAATGAAGATGCCTGGAAAGACTACCTCAAGGTATATCAGCATCTGCATCCCGAAGCCGATTATTTTGTAGTGAATGTAAGTTCGCCCAATACTCCGGGGCTTAGGGCTTTGCAGGATAAAGAAGCCCTTTATCAAATAACCAGCACCCTGCAAAACTATAACCAGGGCCAATCGCAACCCAAACCTTTATGGCTAAAAATTGCACCCGATTTAACCCCCGAACAATTAAATGATATTCTTGAACTCGCTCAGCAGGTTCCGTTGGATGGATTGGTGGCTACCAATACAACCATCGGGAGAGACCATCTTTCAACAGAATCAAAAAATAAACTACAATCTATTGGCATAGGGGGATTGAGCGGAAAACCACTTCGCCCAATGGCAACAGAAGTGTTGCGCTTTTTGCGGCAGCAGGCAGGGAATTCGCTTCCCATTATCTCTAGCGGAGGCATTATGAGTGGAGAAGATGGAGCAGACCGCCTTCGGGCAGGGGCAGATTTGATTCAGATATGGACAGGCTTTATTTACCGGGGACCCGCCCTAATACAACAGATTGGAAATTCGATACATTCATCAAAGCAGCCATAAAACATGGAATCACTTTTTACCACCGAACACCTTATTAGTTTTATCATTTTAGTAATACTGGAAGTAGTACTGGGTATTGATAATGTTATTTTCGTAAGCATTATCATGAACCGGCTGGCCCAAAAGTATCAGCAAAAAGCCCGCACCTACTGGATGATTGGCGGAATTATCACAAGAACCGCCCTCTTATTCGCCCTCAGCTGGCTACTACAGCAAAAAGGCAAGCCCGTATTTACCATCGCGAACAAGTCTTTCGACCTCGCCAGTTTAATTATGCTGGCAGGAGGGCTTTTTCTTATTTATAAAACCGTAAAAGAAATTCACCATAAGCTGGAGGGAGAAGAACTTGCCCAGTCTGGACAATCCGCAGCCAAAATCGGTTTTTCGCAGGCAATGATGCAAATCATATTGATTGATATGGTGTTTAGCTTCGATAGTATTATAACAGCTGGTGGTACTGCAAAAAGACTAGAGATTATGATTGCGGCTGTTGTTATAGCTATGATAGTAATGTTCTTATTCAGTGCCCGCATCTCGGCATTCATTCACAAACATCCCACCCTTAAAATGCTGGCTTTATCTTTTCTGGTAATGATTGGTTTTGTATTGCTGGTAGAAGGATGGGATCCGGAAAAAGCACATGGCCTTAACCTGAAAAACTATGTGTATTTTTCCATGGCTTTTTCTTTTTCAGTAGAATTGCTGAATATGCGATTGCGGAAAAAAGCCAAGCCCGTTCAACTAAGAGAACCCAAATTGCCGGAAGAAAAATAATAGCATAGGGTATTAAAAGTCGAACCCTAATGAAAAATACCAAACAGGTTTGCCCTTAAATACCCCTTTCATAGGCCAGCCGGCATCCACGCGTAAAAAATAGCCCAGCAATGTACTGCGCAATCCAAATCCATAGCCGCCGGCAAAGGGTCCCAAACCGCCTGCATCTATGCGAACAGCTACCGGGGTACTAGGACTCGAATAAAATTCTCCTGGCCGGGTGATTCCATTATACTTTCCATTCCAAGCAGTTCCTAAGTCTACGAATTGTACAACCTGAAAATTGCGGAGGAAGGCATTATTGATGGGTCGATTAATTAAGGTTGAGAAAAGTGGGAATCGAAACTCACTATTAATTACAATTGCATTATTTCCGTTGGCTACATTCTGATTATACCCGCGCATATTCAGGGCAAGCGACTGAAAAGCATAGCTCTGGTCGGGGGCTGGGGGATTCTCGTTAAACTTTGGTCCTAACCATCCATCGGTTCCCCCAAGGAAGTACACAATTTTCTGCTCGCCCCACGAAAAGTCGGCAGCAGCTCGGCCTGCCCAAATGAAATTACGATATAGTTTCTTGTAATAACGGGCATCAAATCCTAAATTCAATGTGGCCTTGCCATTATTCAATGCCGATTTAAAAGTTGGCATATTCACATCCAAAAACACCTTGTACCGTAGCCCCTTCCAGATATTTTGAGTAGGATTAATGGTATTATCATGCACATATTCTAATCGGGACACTATAAATTTAGAAACCGTATCTCTGAATGCCAGCGCATTGGGATCGGGAAATCCGGATGCATTATCATAAGGCCGCAATACACCCCGGTCGTTTCTTAACCCAATTGTAGCGCGTAAGCTTCTTATTTCATCCAATGGATAGGAAACATTAAACTGATACAGGTTCGTATACAACATCGTATTAAACGAAGTATTGTAAAAATTCGACACATTGCTTCTGTAATAAGTAACACCCCAGTCGAGCCGCTTCCGGTTGTTTTGAAACGACATCAACACATCCTTGTCAGAAAGATTCGTGCCAAAACGAAATCCACCAGTAAAGCGCATATCCTCCATCAAATCACTCACCCCAACCTTAAAGGCAAAGTTCAGGTTAGCACCATTATTCAACTGAATAGGCCCTTGACCGCCCCCATACGGCTGATAACGATTTATCAGGATGGCATTGGTTATTCCACTTTGAACAAAATCGGAACTGAACTTGAGTCGGTAATCAAATAATTTAGATTTACTTAATGCCGACACCTTTTCTGCCTCCACATTTTGTTGTAGAACCAACGAACTGGTATCGGGCTTTTCATTGGCAAACTCATTTTGAAAAAAGTCGGAAACTTTTTTTCCGGTATCTGCTGACAGCTTATTCAAATACACCTGGGCCTTACCAGTTTGTGTTTTATTTTCAGCAACCACCTTTTTCATATATTCGGTTGGTCGGGTAGCTACATTCCGCTTTTGCAAGGTTTGTTCGTCTACTTTCAACTTATATAAAAACTTATAATCCCCTTCTCTGCGCACTTCACTTACTTGTCCATTATTGCCGGCAACCCGAGTTTCTGATAAACTGCTTTGGTAGTTGGTAATTGGGAAAGTATAGGTAGAGTCGTTATACACCTGATAAAAACTAATGCTATCGGGCTTGGGAAGCTGCCAGGCACGAAGGGTAGAATCAATTTCTTTAGGCATAGGATTGTGCAGCACTTCTTCCCCTATATAAATCAGCGTATCTAATCCACTTCGCTGGGTAGAAAAAAATCCCGCCCATCGATTAGCAATTCCATTTTCATCCGAAACAAAAGTGAAGTGATTGGTATTATACTGCATCGGATAGCGAGCCGACCCATACTTAACCCGGGTTAACTGCGTAATCTGCTTGGCCTTTCCATCATTCAGCACATCCGTAAAAAATATATTAAAGGGATAGCGGCTAGGCAGAGCCGTATCGCTACCACGAGCACCCCCACTCGGCCGGTTAGAAGAAAATACAATTCCTACCTTATTCGGAAAAGCTACTAAAGCTGGATCAAGATCATCATACACATCGTCGGTAATTTGTGTGAGTCGGTTCTCTTCAATTTTATAGGTGAAGATATCGGTATGGCCATTTTTTACCGCACTCATTACCAATGTATTGGCATCTAACATAAAAGAGGCATCCAGTATTTGATCTACCCCACTGATGGATTGCTTATAACGCTTGTATTTGGCAATGTTATCATACACAAACATGTTCAGCTTACCCTTCTCCCAATAAATTACCAATAAACGACTTCCCTTACCATCCCAGGCTAAAATGGGATAGTTGGGATTGATGTCGCCCTGATAGGTTTTGTATCCAAGTTTCAACAGCGTACGGGCATCGTAAAAGTTTTCATGCAGTTTTACGGCGTATTGTCCGTTATCAAATTCAACCACGGCATACGTAGAACTTTTGGGATTGGGATTGGCCTGAAAACGAAAATAATCCTTCTTTGAAATATCTTCTGTAACCACCACAGAACCCTTGGGCTGATTGCGTCTACGGGTAATATCTTTTGAATACCGCTCCTGTTCAAACTGCATAAAATCTTTCAGCACTTCTTTAAACTTCTTCTTACAAACCCGCAAACAGGCATTATTAAGATTCTTGTAAATGCGGGCCAAATACAACAGGTAAGTAACATTATCTTTCCGATATTTTTCGGCTATATATCGCCAAAATGCATGCCCGGCTAACTGGGGTTGTTCAAAGGCAAACTGATAAAAAGAATTATACCTACCACTTAACAAGGCACTTTTTAATTCATCATCCAGCAATGTACTCCAAGGCTCTCCTGCATAGCCTACATAGCCGTCTATCAGCCATTTGGGTAAGTCGAGCAAAGCCTGGTTGCTGGCAAATTCTCCAATATCTTCTCCAAACAACAGGTTGTCGGTTAATATTTTAGCTATACCCTCTCGAATTTGGCGGCGGAAATTGGCATGATTACCATCAAAATATAAAACCAGCTTATTGTTAACCAGTCGAGTTACCCCACCGGCACTTTGCCAGTCGGAACCCAACCCTATATTACTGCTCTTGTAATCATTGTAATTATTATAAACCACAATGTTTGCACGCCGCTGCAATGAATACTCTACAAAACTCTCAATTCCGGGTAGCTCTTCTTCCGCTACTTGTGCTGCAAATTTGCCCAACTCAACTCCTCCCTGATTCACATAGGTATTGAAATTGGGTGACTGGAAAAACTTCCAAGTGAACTTCTTATGTTGTACCCTATTTTTGCCAAATTCAACGCCATTTACCTGCGCCATAGCTATCACAGGTAATAAAAGAATGGCCAACCAACCTATATCTCTCCATTTGAAGCGCATATCTGAACTTTAGTATTTTAAAATTAATCAATAAACAGCAAAAGAAGCCAAAATTACCAATATGTTAACCCTTAAGGTATTTACTTTTAGTCCCATTCGCGAAAACACCTATGTTTTGTTTAATGAACAACTACAGGCTATTATTATTGACCCGGGTTGTTATTTTAGTGCTGAGGAGGAAATGTTAAATAATTATATCCAATCACAAGGCCTTCAACCAACTTTGCTGCTGAATACCCATTGCCACCTCGATCATGTTTTCGGAAACAGGTGGGTGCATCAAACCTATGGCCTGGAACTGCATATCCATGCTGGCGAAAAAATTGTTCTGGAAAAAGCCCCCATTTCCGGACAAAACTGGGGATTGCCCTTTACCAATTACGATGGCCCCTTGCATTTTTTAAAAGAAGGAGATCGAATTGCGCTGGGCAACGACGAACTGCTGGTTATCGAAACACCCGGGCACTCTCCCGCAAGTATCTGTTTCTACTGTGAGGCTCAACAATTATTAATTGCTGGGGATGTGTTATTTAGAGAAAGTATCGGCCGTACCGATTTACCAGGCGCAAGCCATGAAGTGCTGATGAACAGCATCCGCGAAAAATTATGGAAATTACCCGATGCGGTGGCTGTTTATCCCGGACACGGAATACCAACTACCATTGGCTATGAAAAAATACATAACCCTCATTTGCAATAATCAGGGAGTGATTACAGCCCCCGGCTCCAGCGCGCGGCGGTAGGCCTGAATAAATAAGGCCCCTAAATTTTGATAGGGAGGCACATAATCCCGAAACGTTTCACGGGATTTGCCGGTAAAATTACCCTCCAGTTTCTTCCATAAACTTGGCCAGTAAATATCCTTACCTTGCCGCAATTGCTCGCAGATTACATCAATTAGTAACTGATTGATTTGTCCGGTACCCACTTGCTTAGACGAGATAATCGCAGCATCCGGACTACTCTCCAGCACATCATGCAGCCGCTGATATCCTCCGCAACTGCCCACCAATACCAATTGCGAGCTGTAGGGTAATTTTTCTATGGTAGAGGGCAAACTATAACTGTGCCCGCGATGGATAGACAAGGTGGGTTCTAAACCCTTTGACTGCAAATAAACAATCAAACTATCCTGCGCATGTTCATCTAAATCGGTTACCTCATCTAACGGAAGATTGGAATAAATAATTACCGGCAATCCTTTAACAGCCTGCACTTCCGTCCAGTATGGTTTTTTTACGATTTTCCAATTGGGGTTGGTAAACCTTTTGAGAAAGGCTTGATAAATTTCCATGCCTCCCTTATCTCCATAAAAAAACTGCTGCACAATTATGCGGCCGGCAGCATCTTTCAGGTTGGCAACCGGCAATCGGTCAACCGGACGAATACCCAATTCCTCGAGCAGTTTGGTGTGGCGGGTTGTATCTAGTGAATAGAATATACGCTGCAATATTGAATAGATGGCTGCACCTCTTTTGGAACCCGAAGCGGTAAGTTGTGCGGCACGTTCCTCCACTTTTTCGAGCATCCACCCTTTGATTCGAACATTATAAATACTGGAATAAGTGGTAGCCACATCTACCGCTTCACTTAATTGGGGTGCTTCTTCCAGATGATCGGCAAATCCCAACACCATCTTTCGGGCTGCGGCAGAATCCATTCGTTTCAACCAGTCATCCAAAGTATTGTAAGCAGCACAAAGCCGAATGAATTTCCGATACTGATCGTAATGGAGGGTAGACAATAGAGAGTCGGCAGTTTTTCCCCTCCATAATGTAAACATGCGGGGGTAAATGCCCTGCACAAAACTGGAGGTATACATTTCCTCTTCCCCCGAAACCGCAACATAATACAACTCTTCGGGCGTTAGCTTGCTAATCTTGCGGAAACGGATTACAGGATTGCTGATTTCGTGTAATCCGTTGATATCATTCAAATAATCTTCCACCGACTTTTGCTGAATTTTTTTATACAAGGCATCCATGGCCATGGCGGTATCGCCCTGTTGCATTCTTTTTACATATTGCATGCGGGTGCTTACCAACATACTAAAATAAATGCCCGTAGTATCTTGGTGCGTAAATGGCGCGATTGAATCGATGGTAAGGCGACCATGGTATATTTCATCGATAAAGGGAAAGATCATTCGGCCCGTGGGCAATTTGGTAAGATAGGCAATGAGCTTTACCAGGGGATGGGTTGATTGATGGATTCGCTTGCCCAATGCATCCGGAACTGAGGCATAGGTATACAGGGCTTCCTGATTTTGAAATGCAGCCACTACTAGTAAACTATCGGCATATCGGCAATTGGGTTGCTTGCTGAGTAAAGGTAGAATTTCTTCGGGATGGCGATTGGCTTCTTGCAACAATATCCAATCCCGGGCTTCTTCCCGGGCAGGATTTACAGCTAAGGCAGTATTTTGCAAGAGTAATTTTCCCGACTCGGGCTCAATGGAATAAAAAGCAGGCATATAAGAAGTGTTTTGCCAGGTAGCCTGCATGGCATCTCCATAAGATGCTATCAATAAAGGCCATTGAGCGGGAACAATTTTTCGGGTTATAAGCGAACTCCGGTACCCTTCTAGCAATTCCTTCAAACTTCGCAACCAGCCATAGCGGGCATTGTTTTGCAAACTACTATCCGTTTCAATCAATGCCCGGTAATAGGTAATCCTGTCTATCATTTGGGCATTCAGTTCTCTGTTTGCAAGGCTATCTTTTATCGGATGATAGGCACTATTTGCAGAAAGATGCAGCGCCTCAATTTGCCGGGCCGTTTGCAAAATTTGCTCATGGTGTAAAAGGCGCATAGGTGGTATTGGGGGCATGCTAATGGGTTGCGCATGCACCGAACTAAAAAAAACCACTAGCCAACCTAGCCCTATGAAACGTGTAAATCTCATATTATTCGCAAATTTACTACTAAAAAACCCGCTAATTAGGAATGGGAGTCAATTCTCTTAACAAAAACATAATAATAGAGAAAGTGAGATATGCCGACTATAAAAATTAGTTTTGCCGAAACCCAACTCCGGAATGGAAGATAGTGCCAAAAAAATCCTCGTTGCGGATGATGAGCCGGATATCCTGGAAATCATTTCTTATAACCTGCGCAAAGAGGGCTATGAAGTATTTACCGCTTCCGATGGCAATGAGGCACTGGAAAAAGCCCGGCTTCACCATCCCGACTTGATCATTTTAGACATAATGATGCCTAAGAAAACCGGGGTGGAGGTTTGTCAAATCATGAGAACCCAGCCGGAATTCAGTCAAACCCTCATTATTTTTCTTACCGCATTAAGCGATGAAGCTGTTCAGATTAAAGGATTAGAATCAGGTGCCGATGATTATGTTACCAAGCCGATAAGTCCGAAAGTGCTGATCAGCCGGGTAAATGCAATTTTTCGCCGCATTAAACAAGAACCGGCAGAAAATAAACGGATACGGATTGGCAATTTTTCCATAGACCCCGCCAGCTACCTAGTTATCATAGACGACCGTGAAGTTACCCTTGCCAAAAAAGAATTCGAGCTTTTATATCTGCTGGCTTCCAAACCCGGCAGGGTGTTGTTGCGCAACGAAATACTTTCGCAGGTTTGGGGAAGCGAAGTAATTGTGGGCGACCGAACCATCGATGTACATATCCGAAAAATCCGTCAAAAATTAAATACAGACTGTATCACTACCGTTAAGGGAGTTGGGTATAAGTTTGAGTGGTAGTCTCTTTCCAATCCACCCCATTTGCCCTTATCTTTACTGAAGGATATTTAACCCATGTTTTCTACCAGCAACCTTTCTCCCCAACAGTTATCGGCTTTCACTGCCTTGGCCTTGTCTGTTCCCATTGGGCTCGGCAGCTGGTGGATATTGCCCAGCTGGAAAATGGCGTTGTTGATATTTATAGTGATTTTTATGGGAAGTTACCTGCTGGTTCGCCGCGTGCTCGAATCTTTTATTTACCGAAAAATAAAACTGATTTACAAAGTTATTTATCAAACCAAGGCAACGAAAAGAGAAGAAACCTATTATAAATACATTCTGCCTCAAAAAGGAATTGATGAAGTGCGGGAAGATGTTGAACAATGGGCCAAGCAAAAGAAGGCAGAAATTGAAATGCTGAAAACCAATGAGGTTTACCGGAAAGAATTTTTACAAAACCTAGCCCACGAATTCAAAACTCCCATTTTCGCCATTCAGGGATATGTAGATACCCTGTTGCAAGGCGCCATGGACGATGAAGATACCCGGAAAAGGTTCCTCGAAAATACTTCCCGCAATGTAGAAAGAATGGTGAATCTGCTCGAAGACCTAGACGAAATTTCTCGGCTCGAAAGTGGCGAACAGCCCCTTTACCCAACCTCATTTGTTGTGCAGGATTTGATAAAAGATGCGTTTGAAGCACTTTCTATAAAAACCAACACAAAAAATATCCGCTGCAGTATTAAAAAAGGTTGCGAATCACCTGTATCCGTTTATGCCGATAAGGAAAAAATTTTACAGGTAATTATTAATTTGTTAGACAATGCCACTAAGTATGGCAAACAAGATGGCAGTATTATAGCCAGCATATACTTGATGGATGAGGGCCATGTGCTGATTGAATTCAGCGATGATGGCATCGGCATTTCGGAAGAGCATCTACCCCGAATTTTTGAGCGCTTTTATCGAACCGATCAGGGCAGAAGCCGAGATAAAGGGGGATCCGGATTAGGATTAGCCATCTGTAAGCACATTATTGAAGCCCACGGCAAAACCATTCATGTAAGAAGCAAGAAAGAAGTGGGAACCACTATCGGCTTTATCTTAGATAGCCAAAAAACTAACGATCATTAATATGAATACATTTGGGATAGTATATTAAACAATCATTAATTTTCCTGTTCGTTTTCTGTCACCGATACTTAACCCTACTTTTACAAAAAATTGCCTCTTATGCGCCTCAACAATTTTGGAAATCTGTTTATGCCCAAAAACAAAGTGTTTTACGAATTATTTGAAGCGGTTGCAGACAAAGTACTAGAAATGGCAATTAAGCTGAAGGAAATGGTAAGTGAGCCAGATCCAAACAAGCGAGCATCCATTCAGGCACAAATTGAGGATCTGGAACATAAAAACGATGAAAATACCCACCGGATTTTTACCGAGTTAGGCCGGAACTTTATCACCCCATTCGATCGGGAAGATATTCACTATTTAGCTACTGCATTAGACGATATCTGCGATTACATTTATGCTTCCTCTAAGAAGATCAATTTTTACAATGTTAACCCCAATGATACCGGTATCCAGAAAATGGCCGAATTGATACTTCATGGATCACAAGAAATTCGTAAAGCAGTAATGGGACTGCGTGACATGAAAAATTTACGGGAAATGACAGAAGCTATGGTGAAGGTAAATAGTATTGAAAACCAGGCAGATGATGTGTTCGATATGAGTATTGAGATGTTGTTTCAGCAGGAAAATGATTTTAAAGAGGTTATCAAGAAACGGGAAATCTATCAGGTAATGGAAATTGCCACCGACAAATGTGAAGATGCTGCCAATGTGATTGAATCCATCATCATTAAATATGCCTGATGCCCCTTTCGGCAATTGAAAGGGTTGCTGTTTTCCAAAAAAGCCATTTATGCTTACTCTCCTGATTATTATTATTGTACTGGCCTTTATTTTTGATTATATCAACGGATTTCATGATGCGGCCAATGCAATTGCTACGATTGTTTCTACCAAAGTACTAACGCCATTTCAGGCAGTGGTTTGGGCAGCCCTATTTAATTTCGCCGCTTTTTTTATGGCGAAATATGTTTTTAAAGAATTCGGTATCGGAGACACCGTTGCCAAATGGGTAAATCCCCAATTCATTACCCTGCATGTGATTTTAGCCGGCATTATTGCGGCCATTATCTGGAACCTGATTACCTGGTGGTTTGGCATCCCCTCCAGCTCGTCGCACACATTGATGGGGGGGTTTGTGGGCGCTGCGCTTACCAATGCACATGGTTTTAGTGCGGAAGGCGTAGACGTTATCAATTATGTAAAAGTAATCCCCACTTTCCTGTTCATTTTTATTGCCCCGCTGATTGGAATGGTGATTGCCTTCTTTATTACTATTTTAATTGTTCATATATGCAAGGGCTCTAATCCCTACAAAGCCGAAGGCTGGTTTAAAAGATTACAGTTAGTTTCTTCTGCAGCTTTTAGTATTGGGCATGGCGGCAACGATGCGCAAAAAGTGATGGGTATTATTGGTGCAGCCACTATATTTTACGAAAAAGGCCGGGGGGTAAATATGGATTTTAATCAGTTTGTAGAAGCCTATCCCTGGGTGCCCTTTGTTAGCTTTTTATGTATTGGACTAGGTACGATGAGCGGCGGATGGAAAATTGTAAAAACTATGGGAACCCGCATCACCAAAGTAACCCCATTAGAAGGCGTAGCTGCAGAAACAGCAGGTGCTATTACCCTTTTTCTTACAGAACATTTTAAAATACCGGTTTCCACTACCCATACCATCACCGGTTCCATCATCGGAGTAGGCGCTACCAAACGCTTAAGTGCCGTTAGATGGGGCGTTACTGTAAACCTACTCTGGGCCTGGATACTAACCATTCCCATTTCAGCATTGCTGGCGGGTATCATCTATTATATTCTGAAGATTTTTATATAAGCATACGCACTTTCCGGTTTTCGGCTATTCACCGATTCGGATTATCTTGCACCCATAACCTTGTGTATGGCTACCATTCTTGTTACCGGCGGATGCGGATATATTGGCTCTCATACTTTAGTAGATTTACTCGAGAACGGATTTGATGTGATTTCCATCGACGATTTATCTCGCTCATCGGAATATGCGATTGCCGGTATTGAAAAAATTACCGGTAAAAAAGTAAAAAACTATAAGGTTGACCTGAAAAATTTTGATGAAACCCTGGCAGTTTTTCAGGAGAATGATTCGATAGCAGGCATCATACATTTTGCTGCCTACAAAGCAGTGGGAGAATCGGTAGAAGAATCCCTGCTTTATTACGAGAACAACCTGTTTTCGCTGATCAACTTACTAAAATGTGCGGCGGAGTTCGATGTTCCCCATTTTGTTTTTTCTTCTTCTTGCACGGTATATGGTAGTCCGGCTAGCATTCCGGTTACTGAATCCACCCCCATGCAACCTGCCGAATCGCCTTATGGCGCCACCAAGCAAATGGGAGAGACCATTGTGCGGGATATGTTCAGTAACAATGGAGGTGCGGCTATTTTATTGCGGTATTTTAATCCGGTAGGTGCCCACCCATCTGCCCTGATTGGGGAAACTCCTTTGGGAAAACCCCAGAATCTGGTTCCTGCCATCACACAAACGGCTATCGGAAAATTACCAACCATGAAGGTGTTTGGCAACGATTATCCTACAAGAGATGGCAGTTGTATCCGCGACTATATACATGTGTGTGATATCGCACATGCCCACACCCTAGCCCTGCAATACCTGCAGGCGAATAAGTATACTGAAAACTGCGAAGTATTTAATTTAGGAACCGGCAATGGTATTACCGTGCTGGAAGCCATCCGCACTTTTGAAGAAGTAACCGGTCGCTCCCTTGCCTATTCGATGGGTGCGCGCCGCCACGGCGATGTGATGGCGATTTATGCCAATAACGAAAAAGCTGTGCAGCAACTGGGTTGGAGCATACAGTACGACCTAAAAGAAATGATGCGCACTGCCTGGAACTGGGAGCTGGCAATTAAAGAAACAGAGGAAAAAGTAAAAAATAATTAGTGCTTACTGGGTAAGCATTTTCTCGGCATTTTCTGCCATCTGCAATGCCTCGATAAACTCTTCAATTTCCCCGTTAACTACTGCATCCAGGTTATAAGAAGTGAGTCCGATTCTATGATCGGTAACCCGACCTTGCGGCCAGTTATAGGTTCTGATTTTTGCACTCCGGTCGCCCGTACTTACCAGGGTTTTCCGGCGGCGAGAAATTTCATCTTCCTGCTTACGCACCTGCTCTTCGTACAGTTTGGTGCGCAGCATATTCATGGCTTTTTCCCGGTTGCCCAATTGAGAGCGTTCGGTTTGGCAAACCACTACTACGCCGGTAGGGATATGGGTAAGAAATACCTTGGTTTCTACTTTATTTACGTTTTGTCCGCCCGCACCCCCACTTCGGGCGGTTTCCATTTTCACGTCGCTTTCTTTCAATTCAAAGTCTACTTCTTCGGCTTCCGGCATAACGGCAACTGTTGCTGCCGAGGTATGCACCCGCCCTTGGGTTTCGGTATTAGGCACACGTTGCACCCGGTGTACGCCGCTCTCAAATTTAAGCGTGCCATATACATCTTCCCCGGTAACTTCTACCACAACCTCTTTGTAGCCACCTACTGTTCCTTCGCTTTCACTTACTATCTGGGTTTTCCATCCTTTTTTAGAGCAATAGCGCAGGTACATGCCTAAGAGGTCGCCGGCAAATAAGCTGGCTTCATCTCCCCCGGTACCGGCACGGATTTCAAGGATGGCATTTTTATCGTCTTGGGGGTCTTTGGGAATGAGTAATTGAGTAAGGAGTTTCTCCAGTTCGTCCTTTTTTTCTTCTAGGCCGGGCAGTTCCATTTTTGCCAGTTCCTTCATGTCTTCATCGGAAGATTGCTGGGCTTCGCGGGCAAAATCGTAATCGGCCAGTACTTTTTTATAAGCCTCATAGGGCTGCATAATTTTCTCCAGCGAGCGGTATTCTTTGCTATATGCCCCGAATTCTTTCTGGTTGTTGATGATTTCCGGGTTGGTTAAAGCAATGCCCACCTGATCAAATCTGGCTTTAATGGCATCTAATTTATTCAGCATATCCCGGCATTTTCGGGTGCAAAGGTACGATTTTGTAGGGAGAAATGGAGAGAGAAAAGAAAAGGGTTCAATAGCGAAATTCATTCCTCGCATTGTCTTACGCCTAATGGCGTAGGAGACTATGCGCTTCGGAGTACAAATCAACATCAGTTAACTAAATTCATTGCTGCATCAAATACCTAAGTCAATATCGGCTAATTGAATTT
>Ga0247831_1000749_pt1 | contig 69840 bp, 62 predicted proteins | sample LaCruzMarch2015__9_FD_192406 | JGI IMG/M metagenome (GOLD analysis project Ga0247831, IMG submission 192406) | Freshwater microbial communities from meromictic Lake La Cruz, Castile-La Mancha, Spain - LaCruzMarch2015_1m | ecosystem: Environmental > Aquatic > Freshwater > Lake | place: Spain...
CCCTTAGATACGTCTGGCCCTTCACTCTAAAGAAAAAAGCTGACCGGCTACTTCGCGCCATCAAGCCTCACGCTCTCCACATCAATTCGCACATGATTGTTGGAAGATTCGTCATGAAATCAGCCCAGGAGCTTGGCATTCGAGTTATTGCAACCAACCACATCATGCCCGAGAACCTAATCAAGTATTCACTTGTGATTCCACACTGGGCAGAGAAGTGGGTTATGGATCTGGCTTGGAAGGACGCCGGACGAGTGCTTCGAAAAGCAGACGTTGTGACAACCCCGACCAGACGCGCAGCGACCCTTTTGGAAGAGGCATCAGGACTAGCTGGTGTGTTGGCCATTTCCTGTGGGATTGAAGCATCCAAGTTTGCAAACCGTACGCCTACTTCCAACAAGGAGCCAAGGATTCTATTTCTAGGTCGACTGGACTATGAAAAGCACATCCATAACCTCCTAAAGTCAGTGGCCTTGCTGCCAAAAAATCTCAATGTGAAAGTGGAGATCGTCGGCGACGGGGGAGAGCGCGAGTACCTCGAGAAACTAGCCAAAGATCTCTCCATTGATCACAACGTTGAATTCCGTGGCCACATCACTGACCAGGAACTGCCGAAGGCATACGAGAGAGCAACCCTGTTTGCTATGCCTTCTATCGCTGAGCTGCAGTCCATTGCCACCATGGAGGCAATGGCCTCAGGCCGCCCGGTAGTGGCGGCTGACGCTATGGCGCTTCCTCACCTAGTGCACGATGGCGACAATGGCTACTTGTTCCCACCGGATGATGTCAAAGCTTTTGCTGCCCGCTTGCTAAAGATTCTTACTGCTAGCCAAGAAGAGTTAGATCGCCTTTCTGAAAACTCACTTCACTTGATTCAGTCGCACGATATCGAAACCACCATCAAGATTTTTGAGGGTCTGTACCGTGGCGATGTTGAAGAACCTGAGGAGTCAGCTGACAACCTAGCTACCTACAGCCTTCCAATTGGGCAACTGAGTAAACGATTGAGTCGATCGATCATGCTAGCCCGAAAGCGCTCTGCTGAACTGCGAGCCCGTGCCGAAGAAGCTGGTGCAGAGCTTCGCGAGAGAGCAGGGGAAGCGCGCGAGGATGTAATCGAGAAATTCGAAGAAGTGCGAGAAGATGTTGTGTTCGCGGCAAGACGAATAGAGATCAGGGTTAGAAAAGGCGTTAAGAAAGCTGCCGAGAGGCTCCGACGCGAGGAGCAGTAGGCTTGGAATTGGCCAGAGGGGAGTTAGCTCAGCTGGTTAGAGCAGCGGACTCATAATCCGTCGGTCACGGGTTCAAGTCCCGTACTCCCCACAAATTCCCCCAAAAACCGGGAGACCAATTGGCAATAAGCCTTAGATCAAGTCTCGTCTCGAGTTGCCATTGATTTCTAAACTCTTTGCTCTCGCCATAGGACTCCTAAAGTCCACCCACCCAATTCCATCATTTGCTGTAACCAGCTTTACTGTTCTATTGGCTATTGGGTACGGCATGCCACCTGAAAAATTGGTTCTTGTTGGTTTAGGCATACTCTTTCAGCAGTTCTCCGTTGGTTTATCCAATGACTGGCTTGATTATGAGCGGGACAAAATAGTTGGTCGAAACGACAAGCCAACCGTGCGATTCGAAGTATCTGCCAAGCTGGTTCGAAATGCCTCGCTTGTTTCAGCCGTAATTGCACTGGTTGTAGCAACAAGCCTTGGTTGGGAAGTTTTGCTGATCATGGTCACCATGCTGGTAGTTGGCTGGTCATACAATCTTGGACTGAAGTCAAATGCCCTATCCGCGCTGCCATACGCCGTTGGTTTTGGGATACTTCCAATTTTTGTGACGCTATCGCTTTCGACTCCGCAGCTACCGCTGTGGTGGGTCATGCTTGCAGCAGGTCTATTGGGTGTTGCGGCGCACTTTGCCAATGCCCTGCCTGATCTTATGGATGACCTAGAAACTAGAGTGCGTGCCTTGCCGCACATTCTTGGTCAAAGAGTGTCTGCTCTAGCCATTTCCGGAGCGGCAGCTTTAGCATCGCTTCTGGTTGTGACCCAATCAACCAGTTTGAATCTGGTTGTTGCTTGGATGGGCTTTGGTTTGACTATGGGGCTGGTTATAACCGCTAGCGTTTTAGCACTTAGGCCTAAACCACCTAGAGTGATTTTTCATCTACTAATCGCAGCTGCGTTTGTGAACGTAGCCTTGCTAGTACTTGGCTAGATCTTTACCCGACTTGAAAGTGGCAAGAACTTTTATCTCTCGCAGCGCACTTGAGGCAATCTCTAATGGGTTCTGATCAAAGACTATAAAATCGCAAGGCTGACCAACACTTAGTGGCACTGACTTTTTCCCAGTAAGTTGATAAGACACCGCCGAGCTGTAGCTGGCGAATGCCTCATCGGCTGTAATGGCTTGCTCGATCGTCCATCCACCTTCGGGCTTGGCATCAGCAGTTTGCCTTGTGACAGCGGTGGCGATTCCAAGAATTGGATCTGAGCTTGATACTGGCCAATCCGATCCAAATGCAATCACGGCACCGCTATCAATTAGATCCCGCATCCGATACATCTGGTCAATACGTTCTATCCCAAGCCTAGGGACACAACTCATCAGCATTCCATCGGCCTGAGCCCAAAGCGGCTGCATGTTTGCAATCACATTGAGCTTTGCGAATCGAGCAATGTCGGAATCAGAGACCAGCTCAGCGTGGGCGATCACATTTGGTAGTTCTGGTATTCCTAGGCGCTGTTGAACGTGCTCAATAGCATCTAGTGCTTGTCTGACCCCCGCATCACCAATGGCATGGATGTGCAATTGGAAGCCAGCTTTCGCAGCTTCTAGGCAGGCATCCTCGAGCTCGCCCTTGCTCCAAAGTGGCTCACCGTGATTGTGAACATCATCGAGGTAAGGCTCAAGTACTGACGCTGTTCCGCTTCCAAACACTCCGTCGGCGAAGAACTTGCATGTTTTGGCGCTTAGCTGTGAGCTTCCAAGTGTAATAACTTTGTCGCGGTCGGCTTTTGCAAACTCAAGTGATTTGACCCATTCGTGTGGCTCTATCTTGAAGGCTAAGTTGTAATCCAATTGCAGCGCGCCTTGGGAAATGGCCGCCAAATAGATTTCTGTCATGCCAGGTGTTATCCAAGCGTCTTGGGCCTCAACGATTCCCTGTTTGGCTAGAACCCGATCGGCCCAGGCCAATACCGTCACTTCTTGTTCGATTGTTCTTTCTGGTGCCTTATCCAGCACAAGCGCCATTGCTTGTGGCTCTCTGAGTACTCCCGTTGGGACACCGCTTGAATTAACGTCAATTGATCCAGAGATTAGTTGCGGAAGCGGTGAGGGGATTAGTTCAAGAGCTTTGCTATTTACCCAAATTGTGTGGTGATCGCTGGCATGAAGTACTACCGGAACTTCCGATACGGCTTCATCCAGCCAACTAGCTAGGAATATTCCGCCTTCAACAAGGGAGCGGTCGTAGGCCCCGCCTTCAATCCAAGCTTGGTCAGGATTGGCTTTGCGGTAGCTAGAAAGAATGGCTTGAATTTCAGCTATCGAGGTAGCTTTTGAAACTACTGGTCCTGCGGCCTCTCGTCCTGCAAACACCGGATGAGCGTGGCCGTCACGAAAAGCTGGAAACACAAATCCTGATTCAAGGGTTATCTCCCGGTCAAAAGCTCCAGGCGATGCGACAAAGCCATCTTCGGCAAATAGTTCTTTATCAAAGGCCTTGGTGGCGGGGTTGTAAAAGCTCGCACCGGTGAACTTGAGTCTCAAGCCTTTGACGCCGACTTTTCGCGGTAATAGCAAGAAGGGCAAAGAGATTCGTAAGTGACTTGATCGCCATCTATGGCTACTTGTGCGCCGTCAAAGACAAATTCGTCGTTTACCTTTCGGCCATTGAACATGGCTTTTTTCCCACAGCGACAAATAGTCTTGAGCTCTTCTAGGCTGTGAGCAATCTCAAGAAGGCGAAGCGAACCCGGAAATCCATTAGTCAGAAAGTCTGTGCGAATACCGAAGGCAAGAACTGGCACATCATCTAGCACTGCAATTTCCAGCGCCTGATCAACTTGGTCACGGGTTAGGAACTGAGCTTCATCTAGCAGTAGGCAAGCCACCCGCTTTCCTGTTGCCTCACGTTGCAAGCTAGAACGCTTCTGAAACTCGGTTCTAAGGTTTAGGTCCGGAGTCACTAGGAAATCCACGTGACGATCAACTCCGAGCCTCGACAAAATGGCGGTATCGCCTTTAGTGTCAACGGCTGGTTTGGCAAGCAGCACTGATTGCCCGCGTTCTTCGTAGTTGTGGGCGGCCTGAAGTAGGGCGGTTGATTTACCGCTGTTCATGGCTCCGTGACGGAAATATAGTTTGCTCATAGCCCCTATATGCTAGTTGGATTTTTTGACATCGAGCCCCATCGGCTCTAGCCTTAGAGCACCACCAAATACAGGTCGTAGGGGAAGACGTACCTAGGTTTGGAGGTGATTGTATGTCTGAAGGCCTGGTGTTGATACACCGTGCGCCAAGTGTTCTGCTTACCCATGGCGAATGGACCATTTCGGGTATCACTGGCAACCCCACCAAAATCAATTGGATCAAAGAAGACTCATCAGATTCGAGTTTTCGCGGATCGGTCGCCATCGACTGCACTCTGAATGACTGCGCCACACTGGCATCAGCCTTTATGAACCTAAAGCAGTTGAGCTTTGAGATCATTCATCAATCAGCGCTCTCTGGTGCGAGGTGGTCCTTCACCCCGAGTCTTGGAATGTTCCATTGCGCAACCGATGAAGCAGGCAATCTAGTTGTGGGCGAGAATCAGCTTCGATCTTCGATGGAGAAAGCTGGCTCCAACATTCTTAAGCTTCAAGCTGAGCTCAGAAAACTTTTGGGGCAAGCTTGGGACGACGAGCTTGAGCCTTACCGAGAACTAATTGGTGGAGCGGAAGGCAACCACGGCGTTGTGTCCGCCGAAGCCGAACGAGTTAGTTATGGCCAGAATATTCGACCCCTCTAGCTTTCGAGGACTTGTCACAACATCCAGCTCGATTGCTGGATCTGGGTTGTCCAGGTTGATAGTTGGGGGAGCAGTTCGCTCGTGAAGAGCAAGAACTGTAAAGATTGCTTCAATAGCTCCGGCTCCTCCCAGCAAATGGCCAGTTGAGCTCTTGGTAGCCGAGACAGCAATTTTTGGCAGGTGATCACCAAAGACTCTCTTGAGAGCGTTGTATTCGGCGATGTCGCCCACCGGTGTGCTGGTGGCGTGGGCGTTGATGTGAACTACATCGGTGATAGTCGATCCGCTTTGTTCTATTGCACCAATCATTGCTCTGGCTGCAGCGGATCCTTCAGGATCCGGAGCTGTGATGTGATACGCGTCAGAAGTTACAGATGCGCCCACAACCTCGGCATAAATCTTGGCTCCTCGAGCTAATGCGTGCTCTTCGCTTTCGAGAACTAGTGCGCCACCGCCTTCGCCCATGACGAAACCGTCACGATCTATGTCGTACGGTCTTGATGCCTTTTCTGGTGCGTCATTGCGCTTGGAAAGAGCCTGCATCGCAGCAAAGGCAGCAATCGGCAGTGGGTGAATAGCAGCTTCTGACCCACCGGCCACAACTACGTCAACTTCCCCGTTTCGGATGCGATTAAATGCATTGGCGATGGCTTCAGTTCCCGAAGCACATGCCGAAACCGCTGTTCGAACTCCCGCACGAGCGGAAATGTCCATTCCGATGGCCGCAGCTGGACCATTGGGCATCAGCATAGGAACGGTCATCGGTAGCACTCGTCTTGGGCCGCGCTCTTTGAGAACGTCATAGGCATCCAAAAGCGTCCAAACTCCACCGATACCGGTTGCGTAATCAACGGCTAGTCGTTCGGGCTTTACCTCAGGAGATCCGGCATCAGCCCATGCTTCGCGCGCGGCAATCAAGGCAAACTGGCTGGATGGATCAAGACGCTTGGCTTCCTGGGGAGTTAGAACCTCAGTGGCTGGAGTTTTGGCCTGGCCGGCGAAAGTCACTGGTAATTCGTGTTTGGCAACCCACTCTTGTTTCAACGTGGAGATACCCGATTTGCCAGCCAGGAGGTTTTCCCAGGTTGACTTGCTGTCGCCACCAAGTGGCGTGGTTGCGCCAATACCGGTGACAACAACTTTTTTGAACAAGGTTTTTAGCCTTGGGCCTTAGTGATGTAGTTCACGGCGTCTCCAACAGTAAGAAGGTTCTTCACTTCTTCGTCTGGAATCTTCACATTGAATTTGTCTTCGGCGTTTACCACAATGGTCATCATTGAAATTGAGTCGATGTCTAGGTCGTCGGTGAAGGACTTATCTAGTGCGATTACATCGGTTGCGATGCCGGTCTCGTCGGTTACGATCTCCGCTAGTCCTGCAAGTACTTCTGCTGCTGATAGTGCCATTCTGATTTCTCCTTATGAACTCTTTATTTGAATCAGCCCCAAGTTTAGGGCACAACCACTACTTGGGCGCCGAAGGCCAAACCAGCCCCAAAGCCTATCTGTAGAGCCAAATCACCCGACTTTATTTGACCTTGCTCCAAAAGGGCGTGCATAGCCAATGGGATGCTTGCTGCCGAAGTGTTGCCGGATGTTTTGATATCTTTCGCAACTACGACGTGATCTGGAAGAGCAAGCTGTTTCGCCATTTCGTCGATGATTCGCTCGTTGGCCTGATGCATAACAATTGCATTTAGGTCCTCAGCCTTCACTCCCGCTACTTCGAGTGCTTGTTTGGCAACTTTCACCATCTCCCAAACTGCCCAGCGGAAAACTGTCTGGCCTTCCTGAACAAGGGTTGGCCAAGCCCCAGTGCCATCTCGGAAATCAAGTAGTGAACCAGTCATACCAACTGCTTCCCACTTACTTCCATCGCTTCCCCAAACGCTCTTTGATATTCCGGGAGTATCAGATGGACCAACAATTGCAGCTCCTGCGCCATCACCCAACAAAAATGAGATTGAACGATCAGTTGGGTCGATAAAGTCGCTTAGCTTTTCTCCTCCAACAACCAGCACATACTTCGCTGTTCCGGATCGAACTAAAGAATCTGCCTGGGCTATGCCGTAGCAGTAGCCGGCGCAGGCAGCTGAAATATCAAAGGCAGGGGCTGGATTAGCTCCGATTAGTTCTGCAAGCAGTGCTGCTGCAGAAGGAGTCTGATAAGGGTGCGTGATCGTAGAGAAAATTACCGCTTCAATCTCCGAGGGCTGAATGCCGGCTTTCTTGATTGCTTCGTTGCTAGCTTCAACGGCCATGTCCATCAGCGATCTATCTTTACTAGCTCGCTTGCGGGTGATGATGCCGGTTCGCTGCGTAATCCACTCGTCGGAGGAATTAATGGGACCTGCAATGTCGTCATTGGTGACGGTTAGATCGCCGCGCGCTGCGCCAATGGAGTAAATCTTTGAAAACGCAACCGAAGTTGATTGATTCAGCTTTGCCATGGGGTGGGCTCTACTTTCCTATCGCTTCGGCAACTTTATCCAAGTCAGCAGGAGTTTTTAGTGCGATAGCCACAGTGTTTGGCATCGCTCTTTTGGCGATTCCCGACAGTGCCCCGGCAGGAAGTAGCTCAATCATCACTGAAACATTTGCGCCTTCCATTGACGCCATGGTCTTATCCCACCGCACTGGATTTGAAACCTGATTCACCATCAAATCTAAGAATTTTTGGCCTGACTCAACTAATGAGCCATCGTTGTTGGTCCAGATTGAAATTTCAGGGTCCTGGACGTTTAATTCTTTTGCGACAGCTGCTAACGCAGGTCTAGCTGGTTCCATGTAAGAAGTGTGGAATGCCCCAGCCACCTGCAAAGCAACAACCCGGCTTCCAGTTGGGGGAGTAGCTATCAGTGCGTCAATAAGGTCTTTTGATCCAGCTGCAACAACTTGGCCAGCTCCGTTGTAGTTTGCTGCAAACAATCCAACTGATTCCAAGTGCGCAAGTACTGAATCAATTTCGCCTCCAAGAACTGCCGCCATCGAGCTTTGCTCAAGCGCTGCTGCATCCGCCATTTCGTTTCCACGCCGCTGAACAAACCTCAGAGCGTTTTCTGCATCAAAGACCCCCGACACGTATGCCGCAGTGATCTCCCCAACGGAGTGTCCAGCGGTAGCGGAAACAACCAACCTCTGACCGAGTGAATCTTTGAGTGTTAGGTAGCTGGCAATTCCTGCCGCGACAATAAGTGGCTGCGCGATTTTGGTGTCTCGGATTGCATCGGCGTCAGCAACTGTGCCGTAGTGAACAAGATCGATTCCAAGTACAGCCGAAGCTTTTTCAATCTGCTCATTGAATACTGGAATCTCAAGCCAGGGTTTTAGAAATCCCGGTGCTTGCGAGCCTTGGCCGGGGCATGCGATGCAGATCATTTCCACCGCTTACTGGTGCCTTGTTCATGCTCTGTCATGGCTCCTAGAACCGTTGCTACTTGAAGGACGAACGATTCCCTGGAGCCGGTGGCATCCCAGCCAATAAGTTCTGCAATTCTCTTTAGGCGATACCTAACGGTATTGCTGTGTACGAATAGCTCCCTGGCTGTGACTTCAAGTGAGCGACCAGATTCAAGATAAGCAACCAGTGTCTCCAAAAGGTCAGGGGAGTTTTTTGCAAGCGGACGGTAGATCTTGTTCAGCAGAGTGTTTTTTGCGAGCATGTCTCCGGCAAGGGCTCGTTCGGCAAGCAGATCATCAGCAGAAATCGGTCTTGGCGCCTTAGCCCAAGCGCCAACTACTGCGATACCAGCAAGTGCGGATTTGGCAGACCGGTTGGCTTCGCTGATCGATGGCACTTCCGTTCCAACAACAATCGGACCTGCACCAAAACTGTCGAGAAACACCGAGCAAAGCTCAAATAACGAAGTAGCTGCAGGGCTAGTTTCATTCTCGTTTGGAATTGTTCCAACCACCACAATTAGTCGATCACCGTGAATGCCAACTAGAACATCCGCAGAATGCCTGCGAGCATTGCGCCTTAATGCGTCAACATCGGTTGCTTCTGCGAAGCTTCCGATCAAGACAGTGACTGCTCCTCGCGCTTTCCAGCCGAGGGCTGAAATGCGGGAAGATAACTCTTCTTCGCTTTCCCCACTCAAGATTGTGTCAACTACCAGAGCTTCTAGTCGAGCGTCCCAAAGTCCGCGTGCTTCGGCAGCCTTTGCGTAAACGTCAGCTGCACTAAAAGCAATTTCACGTGAGTATAAAAGGACCGCTTCACGCAATTCGCTGTGCTCCTGGATGACTCGGTCTTCCACCACCTGCACTACAACACGAATCAGTTGCAGTGTTTCTTGCAGAGAAATCGAGCGAAGCAGTTCACGTGGAGCAGTTGAGAAAACATCGGCAGCAACCCAAGGTTGTGATTTTGGATTTTCGTACCAAGACAAAAACGAAGTGATACCGGCTTGAGCTACAAGTCCAACGGCTGATCGCCTAGAAGCGGGCATTTGCCGATACCAGGGCAGAGTTTGGTCAAGGCGAGCCAGCGTGGTGGTTGCTAGTTCTCCGGCGATGGAGTGCAACCACTCGAGGGTTTCATCCTTAGGCTTCGCCACCAGCAGTTCCGCTTGTACCTGCACGAACGTCGTGCAACTGATAACGATCAATTGCCATCTGAAGAACCGAGTGATCTAGTTCGCCTCGCTCAACCAACTGCTGCAAAGCGCGAACTGCAATTGATGGTCCATCAATCTTGAATTCGCGTCGCGCAGCGGGTCTGGTGTCTGAGAATCCGAAACCATCGGCACCCAAAGTTGCGTAGTCGCCAGGAACCCAGGCTCTGATCTGGTCAGGCACAGCGTGCATGTAATCGCTGACGCCAAGGAAAGGTCCTGAGAGTCCAGATAGCTTCTTGGTTAGGTAGCTTGCCTCAACTGGAGAGTTGGGGTTTAGGAACTTCTCGCGGTCTTTAGCTAGGCCGTCGCGGCGAAGTTCAGTCCAGCTTGTGACTGACCAAATATCCGCTGAAACGCCCCAGTCGTTTTGCAAAAGCCCCTGAGCTTCGAATGCCCAAGGCAGAGCAACACCTGATGCAAGAAGCTGCACCTTTCTTCCGCCTGAGAAGTTCTCACTGACTCGATGAATACCCTTCAGCAATCCTTCGACGTCAAGGTTTTCAGGCTCAGCAGGCTGCACGTAAGGCTCGTTGTAAACAGTGATGTAGTAAATCACGTTTGGATCTTTGTGATTACCGCCATACATTCTTTCCAGTCCGGCACGCATGATGTGGCCAATCTCGTAGCCGTATGCAGGGTCGTAACTGATCACTCCAGTGTTGGTAGATGCAAGTAGTGGTGAGTGGCCATCGGCGTGCTGCAGACCTTCACCAGTTAGGGTGGTGCGACCTGCGGTAGCTCCAATCATGAAGCCGCGAGTCATCTGGTCGGTTGCGGCCCAAATTGCATCGGCAGTTCTCTGGAATCCAAACATGGAGTAGAAAACGTAGATTGGAATAAGCGGCTGAGCTTGAGTGGAGTAGCTTGTTCCAACTGCTGTGAAAGCAGCAAGTGACCCAGCTTCGTTGATTCCGGTGTGCAGAATCTGACCGGTCTCTGACTCCTTGTAGTTAAGAAGTAGGTCTCGATCTACCGAAAGGTAGTGCTGACCGCTTGGGTTGTAAATCTTTGCGGTTGGGAAAAAAGCGTCCATTCCGAAGGTTCTTGCCTCGTCAGGAATGATCGGAACCAGTCTTGGCCCAAGCTCACTTGAGCGAAGTAGGTCCTTCAAGAGTCGAACAAAAGCCATCGTGGTGGCAACTTCTTGAGTCCCCGATCCACCCTTGGCAATGTCATAGGTGGATGCTTCCGGCAAATTGAAGTTCACATACTTACTTCTACGCTCTGGCAGGTATCCGCCAAGTTCTTTTCTTCGAGCGTGCATGTACTGAATCTCAGGCGCGGATTCTCCCGGGTGGTAGTAAGGAGGCTGGTACGGATCGCGCTCTAGCTCTGCATCGCTAATGGGCACTCGCATCTCATCGCGGAACTGCTTTAGATCAGCCAGCGTCATCTTCTTCATCTGGTGCGTTGCGTTTCGGCCTTCGAAGGTCTTACCTAGGTTGTAACCCTTGATGGTCTTAGCAATGATGACCGTTGGCTTGCCCTTTTGCTCAGTAGCGGCCTTGTAGGCGGCGTAGACCTTCTTATAGTCGTGTCCACCTCGTCTTAGACCCCAAATCTGCTCGTCGGTCATGCCCGAAACAAGCTCAAGAGTTCTTGGATCGCGACCGAAGAAGTTCTCACGCACGAATGCACCGGACTCGGTTTTGTAGGTTTGGTAGTCACCATCGGGTGTTCTGTTCATCAAATCTACAAGTGCACCATCGTGATCCTTGGAAAGAAGCTGATCCCACTCACGTCCCCAGATAACTTTGATGACGTTCCAGCCTGCTCCTCTAAAGAAAGACTCAAGTTCCTGGATGATCTTGCCGTTACCTCTTACTGGACCATCAAGGCGCTGCAGGTTTGCGTTTACAACAAAGGTCAAATTATCCAAACCATCGTTCGCAGCTAGCTGGAGTGCTCCACGGCTCTCGACTTCGTCTAGCTCACCATCTCCCAAGAATGCCCAAACGTGCTGTTCTGATGTGTCGCGGAAGCCTCGGTTGTGAACATAACGGTTTAGTTGTGCTTGGTAGATGGCATTGATTGGACCAAGACCCATTGAAACAGTCGGGAACTGCCAAAACTCTGGCATCAACCTTGGGTGTGGGTAGGAAGATAGTCCGCCACCAGCGTGAGATTTTTCTTGACGGAATCCGTTGAGCTGATCCTCGGTCAGTCGTCCTTCTAGGAATGCTCGAGCGTAAGGACCGGGGGAGGCGTGACCTTGAATGAAAATCTGGTCACCACCGGAAGGGTGATCTTGGCCCTTGAAGAAATGGTTGAAGCCAACCTCATACAAAGATGCCGATGAGGCAAAAGTTGAAATGTGGCCACCCACGGCAATACCAGGACGCTGCGCTCGATGAACGAGCATCGCTGCGTTCCAACGCATCCACGCGCGGTAAGTGCGCTCAATTTGCTCATTTCCTGGAAAAACCGGTTCGTCTTCCGGCGCGATGGTGTTGATGTAGTCGGTTGTCGGAACAAGGGGAACGTTTAGTTGAAGCTCGTGTGATCTTCTTAGAAGGTTGAGCATGATCTCGCGTGCCCGACCGCGGCCGTGAGTTTTGGCAGCTTGGTCTAAGGACTCCATCCACTCGGAAGTTTCCTGTGGATCAATGTCTGGGTTTGAGACTGCGTAGGCGTCATTGTTGTTAATGGACAACGCGGGTCCTCTCTTGTAAAAAAGGCGGCCAGTTTCAGTTTTGTGAGCTAGCCAGGGAGGCCTATTTGTTTAGGCTTCTAGCAGTTTAGCTACGTTTAGTCAGAGGCTCCATTTGGGGTTTTAGGTGCTAGGTAAGTACTCTAGAAAGCACAGACCACAAGGAGAGTCATGGCAGTAGAAATTGGCGACAAGGCCCCAGATTTTGAACTCACCAACCAGCACGGGGAATCCATAAAGCTTTCCTCTTTTGCGGGCAAGAAGCCTGTAGTGCTGGTTTTCTACCCGCTCTCGTTCTCCGGCACCTGCACAGGTGAACTTTGTGAGCTGCGCGATAACTTTGCTGCGTTTGAGTCCAAGGACGTCGAGTTGATGGCTATCTCCGTTGACTCCAAGTACACACAGAAGCTTTTTGCTGAAAAAGAAGGCTACAAATTCCAGGTGCTGGCAGATTTCTGGCCACATGGTGGCTTGGCACAGCAATACGGAGTCTTCAAGGAAGATCTAGGCTTTGCGATGCGTGGAACCTTTTTGATCGACACTGACGGCGTGGTTCGAGCCAAGTTTGTCAACGGTCCAGGCGAAGCTCGTGACCTTGCTAGCTACCACCAGGCTCTAGCGGCTTTGTAGTAGAGTTTTGTAGTTGCCTTATGGCGCATGTTTGAGGGCCTTTAGCTCAGTTGGTAGAGCGCCACGTTTACACCGTGGATGTCATCGGTTCGAGCCCGGTAGGGCCCACAGATAGCGACCATTTGAATTGGCGGGGATAGGATTTGGCTATGTTTCAACCGAACCCCCCGGCCCCGAAGGCCATGCCCGATGCTGAACTGAATGCAAAAATTGCCGAGCTACAACTTCAGCCAAATGGCCTGATGGCGGCAATGACCTTAATCGAAGAACAGTCGAAGCTTCGTCAAGAAGACGCTCTAGAGCTTTCGAAGTGGAAACTCGAAGCCCAGATGAATGCTGCGACCGAACCGGCGCCGGTTGATTCATTCTCATTCCAAGATCCAGCAGCACCTATCGCGCCTGCCGACCCCATTGCACCAACGCCAGACACCTTTGCTTCAGTTGCGCCAGTAGCTCCAGAGCCAACCAAGAGTGAGCCTGAACAAGTTGCACCTGAAGTTTCTCCAGAGCCGGTGTCATCGCCAGAGCGTATCGAAGACATTGTTGCTGGGTTAAATGCCAGCTACGCAGAGGTCGCAACTGAACCTGAGATAAATCAAGCCCCAGTGTCCCAAGTCGACTCAATCCCTGACTTTTCCTCAATCTCCTCTACCAAGGTTGAAGCAGAACCGGTTTCTGCTCCAGTTGCAATTGTGCCGTTTGAGGACAACGAGGCTGTGGATCAGCAAATTGAAAATGAAGTTGAAGCGGTTGATGAAGATAAGGTCGGCCCAACTAGGACCGCATTGGCTCTTAGCTGGTCGTGGCTTGCTATTGCCGCATCACCGCTTTCTCTTGTTGTTGCCGCAGTGATTAAAGACGCAGGGGCATCGCTGGCCCAGTCGGTTGTCTTGCTAGCTGCTGTTTTGGTTGCCACATCATTTATGGCAGCTGTTGGTTCTATGGCTTCGGTCCGAGCCTCTAGTTCACTCACGATTGTTTCAAGAGCCGCTTTTGGAGTCTGGGGTAATTCGTTGCCTGCAACACTTATGCTTTTTGCAAAACTGTTCTGGGCCGCCGCTTTTGTGTACTTTGCTGTACGAATTGTCTCACCGCTGATTTTCAACCAACCGTGGTTTGCCGGTATTGCCGAGCAGTTGGTATTCCCAGGTGAATTCACCGCTTCTTTGTTTGTTCTAATTCCAATGATTGTTATCGCTTCACTAGTTTCTGCTTTTGGAGGACAGGGCGTTCTTCGTCTTCAGCAGGTGACTGCAGTTGTTAGCGTGATTGGAACCGGCACTTTTGTCTACTTTGTAGCCAGCACTTATTCACTTCAGGACTTGGCAACTCTCGAAGCCATCTCAACTCCTGGGCTAATTGACCTTGGTCTTTTTGCAATAGCTCTTCTCGGTTTTGCGGTACTTTCCTTCTCTGGTGATTTTGCTAGGAAGTTGCCAGCAGATACCCCTGGGTCAAAAGTGTTCTTCTTAAGCTTTGTCTCAACTTTCTTCCTTCCACTGCTTACAGGTGCCCTTGGTTTGCTGTGGCTATTCATGGCTGAAGATGGCATTAGTGCTTCATTCAGCGCTGAGGTATTGGCAACCGTTGCGGCTTCGGCTCCAGTTTGGGTCTTCGTGATCTTTGTAGTGGCAGTTGGGCTTTCTATTCTTCATTTGATTACGGCCTCGCTTTATTCGTTGTCTGGGAACTTAATTGGAATTGCAAGGATTCCAGGTTGGGTAGCCGCCCTGGTGCTTTCGGTAATGGTCATCGCTGGAGTGCTGGTGCCGAGTTATTTCGTAGCGGCATCGACTCTCCACGAGTCAGTGCTTGAACTAGTGCTTCTTACCGGGGTAGTAGCTGCAGCTTGGGCTGGAATTTTTGTCTCGGACGCTCTGGCTAGAACCCGCGGTTATCACGAGGTTTCACTAACACGTGAATATGGTTTCTACGGCAAGTTCAATTTCATCAATGCCTTGGGGTTCTTACTTGCAGTCGCACTTGGTTTTGGATACCTAAATGGTGGCCCGCAGCTTTCTAGCTGGACTGGATACCTAGGAGACTTCACTCCAGATATTTTTGAAGTTGCCGGATCAAGCATTGGTATCGCGATGGCCTTTGGCTTAGCTGCACTGCTACCGGTAGTTCTGGGAATTCCAAGGATTAGGAAGCAAGAGCGAAACCTTGCTGAGCTAGATCAGAGACGCCAGGAGCTCAAGGAATTCCTTGACGCTACTGCGTAAAACTATGCCGCTACCGCTAACAAACCTAATTGGAACCTTTGAGTCGCTCTGGCCACTTGCTGGAGCCGAAGAGTGGGACCGCCCGGGCCTGACAACGGGAAACTCAAACCAGACCATCACAAGGGCACTGCTTTGCGTTGATGTGACGCCTGAGGTTCTATCGGAGGCAAAACAACTCAGTTGTGAACTCGTTATTTCTCACCACCCGCTATTACTAAAAGGCGTGAACTTCCTAAGCGAAGATCAGCTAAAGGGAGAACTAGTTTCTTTCGCCGTCAAAAACTCGATTGCCGTTTATTCGGCCCACACTAACGCCGATATCGTCGTCGATGGGGTATCTGACATTTTGGCTCAGCAATTGGGTCTAGAAAGCACTCAGCCATTGATTGCTACCGGAGATGGAATTGGTCACGGCCGCGTCGGAAAGCTGAAGAGCCCTCAGTCACTTTCTGATTACGCGAAGTTTGTTTCCTCTTGTCTTCCTGAAACAAGCGCTCCGATTCGGGTAGCGGGGGATTTGAACAAGATGATTGAAACCGTTGCGGTTGTTGGAGGAGCGGGAGACAGCTTCATCCCAGCAGCCGCTCAATCCGGAGCAGACCTTTTGATTACCAGCGATCTAAGGCATCACGTTGTTTTGGATGCAGTATCGGACCCAACTAATCCGCTCGCGTTGATTGACATCTCTCATTTCGCAGCAGAGAGTCTCTGGCTAAAGCCCACTCAGATTACTCTTTCCAAGCTGATCCCAGAAGTCAGCTTTGTTGTAAGTTCAATTCCGACAGACCCGTGGACCATGAGCTTGCAGGGAAGAAGAAACAGTGAAGGCTAACCTTCAGGATCAAAAGCGCCTTCTGGAGCTTGTTGACCTTGATCTGTCTCTGGTGCGAAATGCAGCCGATAGGACCAAGCTCCAATCTGCAACTGCTATTTCGGAGGCCAGCGAGAAAGCATTGGCGCTTTCAGATCACCTTATTGATGCTCGAAACAGAGTCGGTGATCTTGAATTAGAACTTAAGCGCTCAGAGAACGACCTTGAACTTGTTGAAAACAGGATAGCCAAAGATAACCAAAGACTTTCCTCAACTTCTTCAGCAAAAGATGCTCAAGGAATCGAGCACGAGTTAACCACTTTGGCTAAGCGAAAAAGCGAACTAGAAGATACCGAACTTGGGATCATGGAAGATCTTGAAACGGTTCGCGCTGAGTTAGCCGAAGCCGAGAGCGCAAAAGCTGAGGCTGAACAAGAGCTAACTAGGTTGAGATCAGCACTTGCAACTGATACGGCAGGACTGGATTCTGCGCGAGCAGAGCTAACTTCCAAGCGGAGTGCCTTAGTTGGGCTTATAGAACCCGAGTTAGCTGTGGCTTACCAAAGAAAAGCGGATCGAAACGTCGCCGCAGGCAAGCTTGTTGGGCGCGAATGTGGAGCATGCCGACTATCGATAACTGCAACAAACCTCGAAGAGATAGTTGCACTACCAGTAGACGAAATTGCAGAGTGCCCTAACTGTCAGGCCTATTTGGTGCGCTCATGAAACTGATTATCGAAGCAGATGGCGGTTCACGAGGCAATCCAGGAATTTCTGGAGCAGGTGCAGTTGTAATAGACGCCGATAGTGGCAAGATCCTCAGAGAGATTTCCGAAGCAGTAGGAATTGCAACCAACAACGTTGCAGAGTACACAGCCCTGGTTCTAGCTCTTGAGGCAGCATTCGAGATTGACTCAGCAGCGAGCGTGTTGGTTCGGATGGACTCCAAGCTGGTGGTGGAGCAGATGTCAGGACGTTGGAAAATTAAGCACCCAGACATGATGGCTTTGGGTTCAAAGGTGAAGAAATTGATTGCCGCAAAGGAAGTTGAATTCGTCTGGATTCCACGTGAGCAAAACGTACTAGCCGATGCACTTGCCAACAAAGCAATGGATTACTCCGGCGACCCTATCGCTTCCGCAGTTGAATTCAACCTGGCAGAACCTTCTTCTATTCGCGCGCCACGACCGAGCACTGATGCTACGACCACTTTAATTCTTGTCCGTCATGGGCGTACAGCGCTTACTGAGTCCAGAAGGATCTCTGGTGGCGATGGTGAAAATCCTGATCTATCCGAGCTTGGCAGGCAAGACGCTAGAGAGGTTGCAGAAGAGCTTGCCAAGATTGGTCACTCTGGAAATTTCGCCTATTTGAGTGCGCCAGTAGCAGTCGTGCATTCGCCAATTGCTAGGGCGAAACAAACCGCTCAGGCAATTGCGAATCGCGTATCGTTACCCATGGTTTCAAATGATGATCTTTCCGAAATCGGTTTTGGCGAATGGGACGGCCTCACTAATGAAGAGGTATTCACAGCCCATGAAGAGCAATACAACGCATGGCGAGGATCTTTTGAGGTGGCCCCTCCGCAAGGGGAGTCGCTAAAGGACTTTGACGCTCGAGTAAGAAGGGCCTTCGATTCAATTCTTACCAACTACTCTGGCCAAACGGTCGTTGTGGTCGCTCACGTGATGCCAATTAGGGCTCTGCTGCGCTTAGCTAACGATGCTTCCGTCGCTGGGTTCTGGCGAACCAACATTGGTCCAGCATCCATTTCTATCGCCCGATACTGGGGCCTTGAAGCAGCAGAGGTTATCTGCACTAACTCAACAGCCCATTTATCTTCATAGAGCCCGCAGCTAGACTTGAGCCTGGATGGGTCGGCAAGGCGGTCGCGGCAGTTTACTGACGAGGAACGTCCGGGCTCCAAAGAGCAAAATGGTGGGTAACACCCACCCGGGGCAACCCGAGAGATAGTGCAACAGAAAGTAAACCGCCGAGCAATCGGTAAGGGTGAAACGGTGGTGTAAGAGACCACCAGCGAACTGAGTGATCAGATCGGCTATGTAAACCTCATTTGGAGCAAGACCAAACAGTGAGCGCTTGAGGGCTGCTCGTTCAAGCTCACGGGTAGGTCGCTCGAGGCACTGGGCAACCAGTGCCCTAGATAGATGACCGTCACTTCGAAAGAAGGACAAAACCCGGCGTAATAGCCGGCCCATCCACTTACTCCGGCTTTAGCCGCCTGCGAGCAATAAACGCAGCGCCGATGATGCCTGCATTATTCTTCGACTCTGCTGGAACTATCTTGACTTTGGTTTCAATCAGCGGCAAAAACTCTTCATGCTGCTTCGAAACACCGCCACCGATAATTATCAAATCAGGGCTAAGCAGGCGATCAACCATGTTGAAGTACTTGGTGAGCCGCTTGGCCCAATCCGCAAAGCTCAAGCCCTCGCGCTCTTTGGCAGAGTAAGCAGCCATGCTCTCGTAGTCGACCCCATCTATCTCCAAATGACCCAGTTCACTGTTTGGAATTAGTTTTCCGTTCATAAAAAGAGCCGTTCCTATTCCGGTTCCAAGTGTAACCATTAGAACCAGGCCATTTCGTTCCTGGCCGGCGCCGTACTTGATTTCTGCTACTCCTGCGGCGTCGGCGTCGTTGAGCAAAGCAACTTTGCGATTTAGCGCCTTGGAAAAAAGCTTCTCGGCTTTGAGACCCACCCAGTCTTTGGATACATTGGCAGCAGATAGGGTCACGCCATCTTTGATGATTGCTGGAAAACAGATGCCTATTGGGGTGTCTTTATCGCTATCGAGCTGATCTACTATTTCGGAGACTCGAGAGATCACCTCTTCCGGGGAAGCACCTTCCGGGGTATCGAAACGAATTCGCTCGCCGACTAATTCGCCTCTTTTGGTGTTTACCAGTGCGCCTTTGATGCCGGTTCCACCGATGTCGATTCCGATTGCTTTGCTCATAGAAATTTCAGTCTAGGGCAGGGTTAGTACCCTGGCTCCCGACTCGGTCACCACCAGAGTGTGTTCAAATTGCGCAGTGATCGATTTGTCTTTGGTTGTGACGGTCCAGTTATCATTCCAGATATCCCACTCGTGGGTCCCGAGGGTAAGCATGGGTTCAATTGTGAAAACCATTCCGACCTCCATGGTGTTGGAATAGTTGGGAGCTGCATCGAAATGGGGAATCACTAGACCTGAGTGAAAAGCTTCGCCAATACCGTGTCCTGTGAAGTCCCTCACTACTCCGTAGTTGAATCGCTTGGCATAAGACTCGATGGTTCGACCAATTACATTGATTGGCCGCCCTGGCATCACAACTGCAATTGCTCTATCAAGAGCTTCCTTGGTTCTTTCAACTAGATCCGCGACATCCTTAGAAACATTGCCGATCAAGAAGGTTGCGTTGCTGTCGCCGTGGAAGCCATCTTTGAATGCCGTGATATCAACATTCATGATGTCACCGTCTTGCAAAACAGTGTCATCGGGAACTCCGTGGCAGATAACTTCATTGATCGAAGTGCAGCAGGATTTAGGAAAACCTCTATAACCCAGAGTCGACGGGTAGGCACCCTGAGAAACCATGTAATCGTGAGCTAGTTTGTCTAGCTCATCGGTAGTGACACCCGGTTTGGCATTAGCCCCGACCAGAGCGATAGCCTCGGCGGCAATTTTTCCAGCGGCTCTGATCTTTTCGATCTGGTCATCAGATTTGATATGGCTACCGGTCCATTCGGCCGGAGAGGCCTTACCGACGTATTCAGGTCGTGAGATAGAACTAGGCACAGAAAGCGGTTTAGAGATTACTCCAGGAGTTAGAAATCCTGTTTGGCTATCTCTGGGCATTGCTCCAGTCTATTTTGAGATCGGCGTTAGGCTCTTGCTATAGGTCGGAGGTAAAAAAGTGTCAGATGCACCCAAGTACTGGTTCAACATAAGAACAAAACAGGTTGAACACGGGCTAAAAAGTTCATCGGAAGATCGCATTGGACCCTTTGAGTCAGCTGCAGAAGCTGCCAATGCTGAGGCTATTGTGAAAGCTCGTGCCCAGGCCTGGGCAGAGCAGGAAAGGCTAGAGGACTAGTCCTCGAAAGAGTGGTCTTTGCTAGGAAAACTAGCTGACTGAACCTCTGCTCGATATGCCTTAGCTGCTGAGGCTAAATCCGTTCTCAGCGAGGCGTACTGCTTGACAAATTTTCTTGAACCAGTGGAAAGACCTGCAAAATCCTGCCAAACCAGAATCTGACCATCAGTTTGGTTGCCAGCCCCGATACCGATTGTTGGGATGCTCAGCTGCTTTGTGATTGTGGCAGCAACTGATGCCGGAACCATTTCCAGCACAAGCGCAAAGACTCCAGCCTTCTGAAGTTTTGTGGCTTCCTCAATCAATTCTGCGGCGGAATCCCCGCGACCTTGAACCTTAAAGCCACCGATTGCATGAACCGATTGCGGAGTAAAACCTAAGTGACCCATCACTGGAATACCTGCGGCAACTATGGCTTCAATTTGGGCAATGCGGGAACTGCCGCCTTCGAGCTTTACTGCGGTAGAACCAGTTTGCTTCATCAGTTTTATTGCGCTCTCAACTGCTTGCTGCGCGCTTATCTCGTAGGAGCCAAAAGGCATATCCACAACAACAAGTGAATGCTTGGCAGCGGTAGCAACTGCTTTCCCGAAGCTCACCATTTCATCCAGCGTGATTTCCAAGGTGTTCTCGTGGCCAAGAACGGTGTTGCCGGCAGAGTCACCGACCAGAATCACTTCAATGCCCGCCTCATCGAAGATCTCTGTAGTCAAAGCGTCATAGCTGGTAAGGCAGGCAAATTTCTCGCCCGCCTGCTTCAAGGCAGTTAGTGTGCTGGTTCGAATCTTCTTTAGCGAGGTGCTCATTCTTGATTAGCTCCACCCATTTGAAATTGGCATTCGGCGTTCACGGCCAAAGGCCAGCTTAGTAATCCTTGGGCCGATTGCTCCCTGACGCCTTTTCCACTCAGAATTCTTGACCAGTTTGAGAACTGAATCAACTAGTGCACTATCAAAGCCTTTTGCTGTTATCTCGGATGCCGAAAGTCGCTGCTCGACGTGTAGTTCTAGGATCTGGTCGAGAACCGCATAATCGGGAAGCGAGTCTTGATCTGTCTGTCCTGGACGCAACTCAGCTGAAGGTGTTTTGGTGATGGAAGATTCGGGAATTGGGGGAGTCAATCCGGCTTTAGTCGCAATTGCGTTTCGATGCTTAGCTAAGGCCCAAACCAAGCTTTTTTCAACATCCTTGATTGGTGCGAAGCCGCCCACGGAGTCGCCATAGATTGTCGAGTAGCCAACTGCTAACTCAGATTTGTTTCCGGTTGTGAGCACCAGGTGCCCTTCCTGATTGGAAAGACCCATGAGGATAACTGCTCGCACTCTTGCTTGCAGATTCTCTGCAGCAAGCCCATCAAGATTTAGTTGACTCATTGCGGTATCAACCATTGCTTCAATCCGCTGCTCAGAATAAACAAGTCCGGTGTTCTGGGCAAGTGCCCGCGCGTCAACTAATGAATACTCAGAGGAATACTTACTTGGCATGCCAACACCAAAGACATTCTGTGCACCTAGTGCGTCAACTGCCAGGCTTGCGCAAACTGCTGAGTCGATTCCACCGGATAGACCAAGAACTACCGATTTGAATCCATTCTTGGCAACATAATCCCTGAGCCCAAGAACAAGTGCTTCCCAAATTTGCTGGTGCTGAGTAAGCGGTTCAGCAGTTTCAGAAACCGGAGCAATGTTTGATTTTGATTCAACATCAAAGACGCATAGGTCTTCGCTAAATTGCTTAGCTCGCACAATCTCTGCTCCAGCGCTATCTACTACAAAGCTGTTTCCGTCAAAAACCAGATCATCCTGCCCTCCGATAAGATTCACATAAGCAACAGCTGTGTTTTGGGCTTTGGCCAAAGACTGCACAAGCTCAAGACGAGAGTCCGTCTTGCTGGTTTCAAATGGAGAGCCGTTCAGAACGAGGGTTAGGTCAACATTCGATGCGCTGATTTGAGCAACCGGCCCACCCGATTGCCAAATGTCTTCGCAGATAACGGTTGCGAACTTCATGCCATTTAGTTCGAAGGTGAGTAGGTCTTGGCCTGGCACAAAAACTCGATACTCATCGAACACTGAATAGTTTGGCAAGTGGTGCTTTGCGTAGTTGCCAGAAACCTGGCCACCAGAAATAAGCGCAGCTTTATTGGCCCCGATTGCCCAGCTCGATGGGTGAGAAGCAAAACCTGGATAACCAACCACCAGAGTCATATGTCCAAGGCCAGCCTTGTCACAAGCTTTTGCCAAGTCCTTGAGGGCTTGTTCGCTGGCATTGAGAAAATCGCGGCTTAGGGCAAGGTCTTCGATGGGGTATCCGGTTAGGGCAAGCTCTGGGAAAAGCACAATATGGGCACCGGCTTGTTGAGCGCGCTTAGCGATCTCGAGGATTTTTGCGCTGTTGCCCGAAAGATCCCCAACTGTAGGGTTTATCTGGGCCATGGCTACGCGAACGGCGGGCATAAGCATTAGCCTAGTAGCAGGCAAGGAAGAGGATTTTCATGGATAAGCAGCGCGATTTCGTGCTTAGAACCATCGAAGAACGCGGAGTTAAGTTCGTTCGACTTTGGTTCACTGACGTAGCTGGAACCCTAAAGTCGGTCGCTATTGCACCGGCTGAGGTTGAGGGCGCCTTCGCCGAAGGCTTGGGTTTTGACGGCTCTGCTATCGAAGGTCTTTCAAGAAGCTATGAAGCAGACATGCTCGCTCAGCCAGATCCTTCAACTTTCCAGATCCTTCCTTGGCGCGGAGAAATTGACCCAACCGCCAGGATGTTCTGCGACATCATGACTCCAGATGGTCAACCGGCGGCGGCTGACCCAAGAAACGTTCTTCGTCGTGCTTTGGCTAAGGCCAGCGATCTTGGATTCTCTTTTTACATTCACCCAGAAATTGAGTTTTACCTTCTAAAGTCTTCCCAGATTGGCCCAGAAGGTCCAATTCCGGTCGACAAGGCAGGTTACTTCGACAACGTTCCTGGTGGAACAGCTCACGATTTTAGACGCCGCGCCGTATCGATGCTTGAGCAGCTAGGTATTTCAGTTGAGTTCAGTCACCACGAAGGCGGTCCCGGTCAAAACGAGATTGACCTACGTTACGCTGACGCACTGACCATGGCCGATAACATCATGACTTTTAGAACCGTAATCAAGGAAGTTGCGATCGAGCAGGGCGTTTACGCGACCTTTATGCCGAAACCTTTCACTGAGCACCCAGGTTCTGGAATGCACACTCACATGTCTCTTTTCGAAGGTGACACTAATGCGTTCTACGACGCCAGTGGCCAGTATCACCTTTCAAAGGTTGGAAGACAGTTCATTGCAGGTCTTTTGCGTCACGCTCCAGAAATTACTGCTGTCACAAACCAATACGTGAATTCATACAAGCGTCTATGGGGTGGCGGTGAGGCTCCAAGCTTTGTTTGCTGGGGTCACAACAACCGCTCAGCTTTGATTCGCGTGCCGCTATACAAGCCGGACAAAGGTCAATCTTCCAGAATTGAGTACCGCGCAATCGATTCTGCTGCCAACCCATACCTTGCCTACGCCTTGCTATTGGCAGCGGGACTAAAGGGAATCGAGAACGAGTACGAGCTACCTGCAGAAACCGAAGACAACGTTTGGGATCTAACTGACTCTGAGCGTCGCGCAATGGGAATTCAGCCACTTCCTCAGTCTCTTGATCACGCGATCAGAAAACTAGAAGAGTCAGAATTAGCCGCCGAAACACTGGGCGAGCAAGTCTTTAGCTACGTTCTTGCAAACAAGCAGGCCGAGTGGTCGGCTTACCGAGCACAAGTGACTCCTTTCGAGCTCAAGCAGAACTTCGAGACCCTCTAGAAACTCATGGCTCTCGAGCGCAACACCTCGCTCTCTGAGCTTGCAGGCTTCGGTTTCATCAATTTAGAACCAGCCCTGAAAAACCTCGAAGAGCTTGTTGCGCTAATTGGAGATCGGGCCAGACCAGCATTAGCTTTTGTTGCCAAAGCGCAAAATCCCGATCAATCTCTTGAGCTGTTGCTTAGACTCTCCAGAAACCACACCAGTCAACTCAAATCCTTCTGCGCGAAGGCCAGCCACCTCGAAAGACTCTGTTTGATTCTCGGGGCATCAAGTGCGTTATTTGAATTCCTAGATCGCCACGTTGAGCACCTAAATTTACTGGAAGGCAAACCAAGTCTTCCGACTTTGGAAGACCACTCAAGAGAGCTTTTGGCCCAGGCGGGCCCGGTCGCCCAGATTCGCATCGGCTATCGCAAACAGCTAACAAAAATTGCGAGCTTCGATATTGAGCAGCTTGATCCTGTTGCAGGGGTAGGCCAAGTTGCTGCAAGCTTGGCTGATCTTGCTGGGGCAACACTCGATGCCGGACTTACGCTGGCTCGTCAAGAAATCTCAAATCCCGAAAACACAGTGAGTTTTCCAGAATCAGAAGTTTCAGCGACAAAGGTTGCCGTTATTGGTATGGGAAAGTGTGGAGCACGGGAGTTGAACTACATCTCCGACGTAGATGTGATCTTTGTTGCTGAGCCTTCCGGAACTCTTGAATCCTCCAGAGCAATGGAGATCGCAACGAAATTAGTCACGCGAATGATGAGAATCATGGACGAGGTTGATACCGAACCGCCGCTTTGGCAAGTGGATGCAAATTTGCGACCAGAGGGAAAATCGGGGGCACTGGTTAGATCTTTAGATTCGCATCAGAGCTACTACGAACGCTGGGCCGAGAGCTGGGAATTCCAAGCGCTCCTTAAGGCCAGACCAATTGCTGGCGATCAGGCCCTCGGGGCAGATTACATAGCTCGAATCTGGCCAAAGGTTTGGGAAAGCACGGTTCGGGAGAACTTCGTCGAGTCCGTCCAAAAGATGCGACAGAGAGTTACCGATCACATTCCGACAAGCGAAGTCGACTCACAAATCAAGCTCGGTCCCGGAGGGCTCAGGGACATCGAGTTCACAGTTCAACTGCTGCAGCTGGTGCATGGTCGAAGTGATCAGTCGATCAGAGTCAGGGACACCCTCGGTGCTCTGGAGGCATTATCAAACGGAAGCTACATCGGTCGCGACGATGCCGAGCGCTTTAGTGCCCACTACCGCTTCCTAAGACTCCTAGAGCATCGCATTCAGCTCTCGGCAATGCGTCGAACCCATTTGATGCCAACTGACGAGAACGCTAGACGTAGCATCGCACGTTCGGTATCTCTAGAACTAACTGCGGGGCAATTGATCAGCCGCTGGGAGAAAGTCAAACTCGAGGTTAGAGATCTTCATCAGCAACTTTTCTATAGACCACTTTTAAGTGCAGTTTCAGGACTCAGTCAGGAAGATCTTGAGCTCACCAGTGCACAAGCTCAGGACCGCCTCGCTGCAATTGGATTCGGCGATACCAAAGGGGCACTTACCCACATCAGTGCACTTACAACTGGTTTATCAAGAAGAGCGGCAATCCAAAGACAACTCCTGCCAGTTCTACTGCAATGGTTTGCTGAGGGTACCGATCCAGACGCTGCGCTATTGGCATTTAGAAGGCTCAGTGAAGACCTAGGAGACTCGCACTGGTACCTTCGCATGCTTCGAGATTCTTCCGGAGCGGCCAAGCGCATGACGCAGGTTTTCTCAACGAGTCGTTTAGCCACAAGTCTTTTTGAAAAGTTGCCGGAGGCGGCAGCTTGGTTCGATCGGGAAGACGAGCTGGAACCAGACACGCTTGAATCCCTGAATGCACAGTTTGAGGCCATCGTCTCCAGACACGAGGACGCTGAGTTAGCGGCGGCAAGTATTCGAGCTATCAGACGTAAGGAGACGCTCAGAGTGGCTATGGGGGCAGCGCTTGGAATCATTGATCTTGAGCGCACTTCACAGGGCCTCACCGATCTAACCGAGAGTTACCTGATTGCAATTCAGGAAATTGCAACCAAGTTCCTGATTGAAAAACAGGGCCCACTTTGTCACGAATTGGCAATAGTTGCCATGGGACGCTTCGGGGGAGCCGAACTTGGTTTTGGCTCTGACGCCGATGTGATGTTCGTGTATCGAGTGCTTGGAGAAGATGTCAACAAAGCTCAAGCCGAAGCCGAGGTCCTTGTTTCGGAAATTAGAAGACTCTCAGCAGATCAGAGCTTGGAGTTTGAGCTTGATTTGGACCTTCGACCAGAAGGCAAAAACGGCCCGATCGTGCGCTCGATTGATTCTTATGCCGCCTACTATCAGCGTTGGGCCGGCACCTGGGAATCCCAAGCACTTCTTCGAGCAAGACTGATTTCTGGAGAGTCGGCAATTGCTTCGGCATTCGTTGAGCTGATAGACCAGTATCGCTACCCAGAAGTAATTGATCAGGCAGCCGTTGTTGAGATTCGCCGAATCAAAGCGCGAGTTGAAGTTGAAAGACTTCCGCAGGGAGCTGACCCCAAGCGACACCTAAAACTTGGCAGAGGTTCAATTAGCGATGTCGAATGGCTTGTGCAGTTGTTTCAGTTAAAGTACGCCGGTGCAAACCCACAAATCCAAACCCCTCACACCCTCCCAGCCTTGGAGCAAATGGAGGCTTGTGGCTTCATCAATAATTCCGACGCCAGAGTTCTAAAAGAAGCTTGGGTGCTATCTTCTTCAATCCGCTCAAACGCGATGTTGTATCTGAACAAAAGAACAGATGTTCTTCCATTGGATAGGCAGCAGCTTGAGGGAATAGCTAGGTTAAATGGCTATCCGCGAGGGGGAGCCAGCAGTCTTGAGCAAGACTATCTAGCTGCCACCCGTCGCGGACGCGCTGTTTTTGAGAAGCTGTTCTTCGACTAAACGCCGTAGTAAAGCTCGAACTCGTAAGGGTGAGGTCTCATTGCAAGAGGCGCAATTTCCTTCTCACGCTTGTAGTCGATCCAAGTTTCGATTAGGTCCTTGGTGAATACGTCTCCTGCAAGTAGGTAGTCGTGGTCCTTTTCGAGTGCCTGAAGTACTTCTTCTAGAGTTCCTGGAACCTGAGGAATTAGCTTTGCTTCCTCTGGTGGCAGCTCGTAGAGGTCCTTGTCTACTGGCTCGTGTGGCTCGATGCGGTTCTTGATTCCATCAAGTCCTGCCATCAGCATTGCTGCGAAGGCTAGGTATGGGTTTGAAGAGGCATCTGGAGCGCGGAACTCAATTCGCTTTGCCTTCGGGTTTGTTCCGGTCATCGGAATTCGAATTGCAGCGGAGCGGTTTCCAGCTGAGTAAACCAGGTTCACTGGTGCTTCGAAGCCTGGAACTAGTCGGTGGTAAGAGTTCACGCTCGGGTTGGTGAAGGCGAGCAGGCTAGGAGCGTGCTTCAAGATTCCACCGATGTACCAGCGGGCCATGTCGCTTAGGCCGCCGTAGCCAGACTCGTCATAGAACAATGGCTTTCCGTCCTTCCAAAGTGACTGGTGAACGTGCATTCCAGAACCGTTGTCGCCGAATAGCGGCTTAGGCATGAATGTCGCAGTTTTGCCAAATGAGTGAGCAACGTTCTTCACAATGTACTTAAACTTCAGAATGTCATCGCCAGCATTTAGCAATGTGTCAAAGCGGTAGTTGATTTCTCCCTGACCTGCAGTTCCAACTTCGTGGTGGCTGCGCTCAACTGAAAGACCGGCTGCTTCAAGCTCAAGAACAATCTGGTCTCTCATGTCCGCGTGCTGGTCAACTGGGGATACCGGGAAGTAGCCGCCCTTGTATGGAGTTTTGTTGGCGAGGTTTCCGCCGTCTTCCTTTCGGCCGGAGTTCCAAGCAGCTTCTGAGCTGTCGATGAAATGGTAGGCGGTGTTCTGCTTGTTCTCGTAGCGGACATCATCGAAGATGAAAAACTCTGCTTCTGGAGCGAAAAATGCAGTGTCTGCTATACCTGTTGTGTTCAAGTAGGCCTGAGCCTTCTTTGCAACCTGACGTGGGTCGCGTCCGTAGATCTCACCGTTTCTTGGGTTGTAGATGTCAAAGACCATTATCAGAGTCTTCTCAACGCGGAATGCATCGAGATAAGCGGTTGTGACGTCAGGAATCAACTGCATGTCTGATTCATGAATCGAAGCGAAACCGCGGATTGACGAGCCATCGAATAGCTGACCATCGATAAAGAACTGCTCATCGATCATTGCAGCAGGCAGGTTGAAGTGCTGCTGAACTCCAGGCAGGTCAGTGAATCGAACATCTAGGAATTTGACGTCGTTATCCTTGATAAACTTCACGACTTCTGAGGCGGTCTTGAACATGATTGGTTCCCTTCGGTTATGTCTTGGCGGTTGCTGAAAGCTCCGATTAGCCCTAACTCTAGCTAGAAGGATGTTTCAGAAAGTTCTTGATATGTTTCAGGAATGTAAAACTTACATCCGGCGGCCAGGGCGCATCCGATTCGGATCAATGCCCTTGGGGATAGGAATGTTCAGGCCAAGACCCGCCAGGCGCTTGTTCACAACCGAAATCTCGCTGCGATTCAGGGCCTTTTTCAGCTTGTAAATGGTCTTAGTTAGAGCGTGCAGCGGGGTCGAAGAGGGGTCTTGATTGACCCAGACCACAGGAATTGTGACCCCTGGAATCGCCCTTGAGACCTTGCGCTTTTCATCTTCGATCAGCTGTCTGACTCGAGCCGAATTTCCCTCGGCAATCAGGACTACACCCGCTTTACCCACGGCCCGATAGACGGCGTCTCTAGACTTTGGATCAACCGCAACCGGCATTTCACTAGTTGAGTATCCGCGCTTGAGAGTTGATCCGAGCACTGCTGCTACTGCGCCTGGCTGGCCAGAAATACGCATGAAGGCAGCTTTTTCAGCTCGGCGTGACAAAACAGTTAGGGCAGATAGGAAGCTAAATAGCAGTGTGGTTATTGACCAGAGAAAAACAGTTAGTGCAGAGTCTCTAAAGAACAAGACGATGGCCAGAACACCAATTGCTAGCGGAGCAATGAAACCAAGGGTGCCGGCCAGTACAAAGTTCTTGTCGGATTTAGCAGTGAGCTTATAGACCTGCCATAGCTGCTTAATTCTGCCCGGATCTTTTTCGACCTTTGGTGCTTTTTCTGCCATGATTTCCTTATTTTCTTTAAGCGACGGCTTGTGCGAAGCCATCTTTGGCTGCCGCATCGGCCAGATGCTGGAGGTTTGCGGGAACGGGAAGACCTTTTTTGTTCATTGACTGAGCCCACAGTCGACCGGCTCTGTAAGAAGAGCGAACTAGGGGACCGCTTAATACTCCTAGGTAGCCAAGTGCTTCGGCTTCTTCCTTTAGCTCAACAAACTCTTGTGGTTTTACCCAACGATTCACCGGATGGTGCTTTGGAGTGGGTCTTAGGTACTGAGTAATGGTCAAGATGTCAGTACCGGCGTTAAATAAATCAATCATGGCCTGCGAGATCTCCTCGCGAGTCTCACCCATTCCTAGAATCAGGTTTGACTTTGTGACCATCCCCGCGTCGCGCGCTTGGGTCAACACATCTAGTGAGCGCTCGTAGCTAAAGGCTGGTCTGATTTCCTTGAAGATCCTTGGAACAGTTTCGACGTTGTGGGCAAAAACCTCGGGCTTGGCATCGAAGATTTTCTGTAGTAGTTCTGGCTTTCCGGAAAAGTCTGGAACCAAGATCTCAACTCCGGTACCGGGGGACTTTTTGTGAATCTGCTTGATGGTTTGGGCATAGAGCCAAGCACCTTCATCAGGAAGATCATCCCTTGCAACACCGGTGACGGTTGCGTAGCGAAGTTCCATCTGACGAACCGACACAGCCACTCTTCTGGGCTCGTCTGGATCGAAAGCTACTGGCTTGCCGGTATCAATCTGGCAAAAGTCGCACCGTCTGGTGCACTGGGATCCACCAATCAAAAATGTTGCTTCGCGATCTTCCCAGCACTCATAGATGTTTGGGCATCCTGCCTCCTGGCAGACGGTGTGTAAGTTTTCAGATTTGACCAGTTTGTGCATGGCCTGATACTCCGGGCCCATTTTTGCAACTGTTTTAATCCACTCGGGCTTGCGTTCGATTGGAACGGCAGAGTTTCTTGCCTCGATGCGAAGCATCTTCTTTGCAGGCTTAGTTCCAGGATCGGTCTGGGTCATATCTCAACTTTAGCAATGTCTTGAAGACGCACCTTTACCCGCTCGGCTGCCATAGCTGGGGTGACTAGCTTGCCGGTTAGGGCAGAAATTGTGCTGGTACCTGCATCTTTGATGCCGCAGGCGATGATGGTGTCATAGGGATCTAGAGAGTTCGAACAATTCAGAGCAAAACCGTGCATTGTGGTGTGATCGGCAACCCGGATGCCAATAGCGGCAATCTTGACGTGCGTTCCAGCAATTGGTGCCCAGACCCCTGATCGACCTTCTACTCTTTCGGTTGCAAGGCCAAAGTCAGCACAAACATCGATAAGCACTTGCTCGAGCCAGCGCACGTAGCCCACTACATCAATTGGGTTTGGAAGTTTCATAATTGGGTAGCCAACAAGCTGACCTGGGCCGTGCCAAGTAATCTTTCCGCCCCGGTCAACATCAATAACTTCGGTGCCGTCGTCTGGTCGCTCGGAGTCCTCGGTGCGTTTTCCAGCAGTGTAGACACCTTCATGCTCAAGCAAAATGCAGGTGTCTGGCCTAGTGCCTTGCACTACCTCTTTATGGATGGTTCGCTGTAGGGCTAGCCCATCAAGGTACGGCACGAAATCGGGATCAAGTCCTGCGGTTAGAAATTCCGGCACTTCTCAATTCTAAGAGTTATCCCAAGAAGCAAATTCCACCATTTCGAGCAACAAATCTCTTGGGAAGCTTGAAGCCATGAGGCAGATACACGAACGTGTTTTGGTTGCGAAAGGGTATTACCTTGGAAAACCCATTTCTGCACCCAAGCTTCGCGTTTACCTGGCCCAAGATCAACTCGGGTCTGAATTTCTCTTTGTCCGGGGCACAATTCTTGGACCCAGCTGGCCAACTGTTGCAAAAGTGTTCGACGAATCACAAATCGGATATGCGCTAGTTGAAGCGGGAAATATCTGGCTAGTTGCGCCAGATCTTGAAGGAGTCCGCCAACTCCTTTTGGGTCTGAACAAACTAGCAAAGCAAAGCGTTAGCGAACAGGTGCATGTACCCGAAGTTGGTTTTGTATCCGCGGGAATCAAGAAGCGGTTTGAACTTCGCACCTTGCTTGGTCCGGTTTCGATAGCGCTGTTGAGTATGGGGTTGTTCCTTGTACCGGCAATGGTTCCGGATCAAGAATCTTTAGCACAATCCAAACCAGCGGAGATTTCTTGCGCATTGGATCTATCTGATGGTGAATTTAGAAATTGGGTAGCAGCAAGTCTTGAAGGACGTAGCTCAACAAGTTCAGCGGAAGCGCTGGTGCAATCAGAGATTGGAACACTCACTCTTGAGATCCAACAGACACTCGGGTCGACGCAGAGCGTCACGGGTAAAGCTGAATGCGAGGATGGCCGGTCGAAAAAGTTGCACTATCGACTTGATACTTCCGCGGACGGAAATCTAGTCGAAATAGGGCAGGAGCTAAATCCCTAGGTTGTTTTGGAAGTTCGCTTCTTCAAGGCGAGCCTTCACGTCAACGAGATATCTAGACGCGTCAGCACCGTCAACGAGGCGGTGGTCGTAGCTCAGAGCTAGGTAAACCATTGAGCGAATAGCAATTGATTCTTGACCGTCGCTGCTGGTGATAACTACTGGACGCTTCTGGACTACACCAGTTCCCAAGATGGCTACCTGAGGTAAGAACACAACAGGAGTGTCAAACAAGGCTCCGCGGGATCCAGTGTTGGTGAGGGTAAAGGTTCCACCCATCATCTCGTCTGGCTTTAGTTTGTTCTCACGAGTGCGTGAAGCTAGATCTGCAATCTGCTGCGCAATTTGAGCCAAGCTGAGGGATGCTGCGTCCCGGATTACTGGGGTTAGCAAACCACGTTCGGTGTCAACAGCAAAGCTGATGTTCTCGCTCGGGTGGTAATTGATAGTCTCGCCTTCGATGGAAGCGTTTAGCTTCGGGTGAGAGCGAAGAGCCTCGGCACTTGCCAGGAAGAAAAACGGCATGAAGTTTAACTTGGTGCCGGTAGCTGCGGTGAAGCGAGCTTGGATGCTCTTTCGAATCTCAGCGATTCGAGTCACATCTACTTCAACAACGGTTGTTAGCTGAGCGGAAGAAACCATTGACGCAACCGCACGCTCGGCAAGTACCTTGCGCAGTCTAGACATCGGTTCGCTAGTTCCTCTAAGTGCACTGACAGGTGCTGGAACATGTGCCGCGGCTGGCGCAGCAGAAGATCCAACTGGAGCAGAAGTTGCCGCCATCACATCTTCTTTGCGGATACGACCGCCAACGCCGGTTCCAGAAACTCGAGAAAGATCTACACCTGAATCTTGAGCAAACTTTCTAACCAGCGGGGTCACGTATCCCGCATCAGTTGATGAAGCAGCAGGAACAGAGATTACCGGCGCTGAAACTACCGAAGGTGCTACGGGAGGTGCAACAACCGGTGGTGCAACTACCGGAGGTGCTACAACAACTGGTGGGGCTGCAACCACTGGAGGAGCAACAGGTGCTGCAACAACCGGCGGTGCTACTGGTGCCGGGGGAGCCTGAACTACTGGAGGAGCAACAGGTGCAGCAGCGGCTGGCGCAGCAGGTGCAGCTGAACCCGAACCTGAGCCGATGATTACCAGAACTGCTCCAACTTGAACAGTCTCGTCTTCTTGAACAAGAATTTGCTCAATTACTCCGGCGACCGGGGATGGAATCTCGGTGTCTACTTTGTCTGTCGATACTTCTACAAGGGGTTCGTCAACGTTGACGCTGTCGCCAACTTTCTTTAGCCAGCGGGTGACCGTTCCTTCGGTGACTGATTCACCAAGGGCTGGTAGCACTACGGATTCGCTCATTGTTTCTAACTCCTTGTTTATCTATCTAAAGTCTAGGCGTGGGCGTGCAAAGGCTTGCCGGCAAGGGCAAGGTGCGCCTCACCCATGGCTTCGTTCATGGTTGGATGAGCGTGAATCAAGGTGGCAACATCCTCTGGATATGCTTCCCAGTTCACAATCAGCTGTGCCTCACCGATTTGCTCGCCAACGCGAGAGCCGATCATGTGGACACCAAGAACTGGGCCATTGTTTCTTCGAACCAGTTTGATAAATCCTGCTGTGCCAAGAATCTGGGATTTACCGTTCCCAGCTAGGTTGTACTCGTAAGTTGAGACATTCTCAGCACCAAACTTCTCAATAGCCTTGGCCTCAGAAAGACCAACCGATGCAATTTCAGGTTCGCAGTAGGTGACCTTTGGAATTCCGTCTTCGTCGATAGCTACCGGGTTTAGCCCCGCGATATCTTCAGCGATAAAGATTCCCTGCTGGAAGCCGCGGTGGGCAAGTTGAACCCCTGGAACGATGTCGCCTGCGGCATACACGCCAGGAAGGTTGGTGTTTAGACGTTCGTTGGTGATTATCCACCCGCGATCCATGGTTAGGCCCTGCTCTTCGTAGCCAAAGCCAGCGGTGTTTGGACCTCGCCCAACGGCAACCAGCATTAGCTCCGCTTCCACACGAGTTCCATCTTCGAGGACTGCAGTCACTGATGAAGCAGTCTGCTCCACTCCACTGAATCGAACTCCAAGCTTGAAATCGATTCCGCGCTTACGGTAAGCACGCTCAAGGGCCTTCGAGATTACCTCGTCTTCATTAGGAACTAGGTGAGGCAAGCCTTCGATGATTGTCACTTCAGATCCAAATGAACGCCAGATAGAAGCAAACTCGACACCGATGACTCCGCCACCAAGAACAATCACGCTCTTTGGAACAAAATCCAACTTGAGGGCGTGGTCTGAGGTGATTACGCGTCCACCAATTTCGAGGCCAGGAAGAGACTTTGAGTAAGAGCCAGTTGCCAAAACAACGTTAGTTCCGGTGTAGTTATCGCCATTTACGGTCACAGTCTTAGGACCAGTTAGGCGACCCTCTCCTGCAACAACAGTGATGTTTTTGGAATTGACCAGACCGGTTAGGCCTTTGAAAAGTTTGTCGATGATGCCATCGCGGTAGCTGTTGACTTTTGGCATGTCGATTGAGTTAAAGGTGGCATTGATTCCAAAGTTTTCCGCTTCGCGTGTGTTGTCCGCGATTTCAGCTGAGTGCAATAGGGCCTTGGTTGGGATACAACCACGGTGCAGACAGGTCCCTCCGAGCTTGTCCTTTTCAACCAGCGCAACGCTTTTGCCAAGTTGGGCTGAACGAAGTGCAGCTGCGTAGCCACCGCTTCCTCCACCGAGGATTACAACATCAAATGAGTGATCGGCCACGCGAATTTCTCCTTAGAGCAGGGATTTTTTGGATGCGGGCTAAGTTTACTACCGTTATCAAGCTAGGTCGCGGGCTAGCTGAACCAGGGTGCGAACTGTGACTCCTGTGGCCCCCTTAGGCGTATGTCCATAGGCAGCAGCGTCGTTGTTGGCAGGGCCCGCAATATCCAAATGGGCCCATGAAGGGGTGTTCTTGCCTTCAGTTCCAATGAACTCCCTGAGGAACAAACCAGCAATCAGCATTCCGCCGGCACGATTTCCAATCTTCACGTTGGCGATGTCAGCGATATCTGAGTTCAGAAGCGGTCGAAGCTCATCCGGCAGTGGCATGTGCCACACCAGCTCACCGGTGGTGGCCGCTGCGGTTTGCACCTTCTTTATAGCTATTTCATCACCCATCAGTCCTGCATACCTATTACCTAGGGCAATGGTGGCAGCGCCAGTAAGAGTTGCAACATCAACTATGTAATCAGGGGATTCTTCAGAGGCCATTGATAGCCCATCGGCCAGAACCAGTCGACCTTCTGCGTCGGTGTTTAGAACCTCGACGGTCTTTCCGTTTCGAATCTTGATGACATCGTTTGGTCTGGTGGCACCTCCCGAGGGCATGTTCTCAGCTAGACACAGCCACGCGGTTGCCTTGATCGGAAGTTTCAGCTCCGCAATTGCAATCAAAGCCTGAAGACAAGAAGCTGCGCCGGTCATGTCGTACTTCATACCAACCATCGACTCTGCAGGCTTTAGGGACAGCCCTCCAGTGTCGAAGGTGATGCCCTTGCCGACTAACGCGATTGAGGTTTTGGCACCGGTTGGCTTGTATTCAAGCTTTACTAGTCGCGGTGGTCGGATAGAACCTTTTCCAACCGCATGAATTCCTCCAAGACCATCGGCAATAAGTTCTTTTTCAGTCCAAACCTTGACCTTCACCGGCAGACCTTTTACTAACTTCTTTGCAGCTGCCACCATCACCTCTGGGTATAGATCATTAGCTGGTGCGTTGACCATGTCTCGGGTGCGGTGCACCGCAGCAGCCAAGACTTCAAGCTGCGCAAGTTCGCCGGCGCTCGGCTTTAGAGAGGTAAGAATAGTGAGCTTGCTCAATACCTTCTTGGTCGCCTTTAGTTTGTATTTCAGGTACTCGTAGTTACCTAATTGGAAACCTTCGATTGCTGCCAGAACTAGATCTTTACTGGCCAACGAAATGTCAACCACGACGTGCTCGAAGTTGCCCAGTTCTCTGGCTGCAGCACCCATTGCCTGTCGGATTGAATCAATTTCAAGTGTCTTGCCTATTCCAACCAAAGCAATAACCGAAGATCCAGGACCTGACAGTTTTTTGATTGACCCAACTTCAGCGGAAACTCCAAGCGTTTCGAGGTTGATACCGGCGGTTAGCTTCGAATCCAAATTGTTCTTCGTAAGCTTTAGGTCCTTAGAGCTTCCCTGGACGCCGATTACTGTGGCGGTTAGGCGGGAGGCGGCAGGCGCGGTTTGGGTGAGGTTTATCTTCAGCTTTGTCATAGCGACCATGCTATTCCAGCTTGTGCTTAGACTTGGATCATGTCCAATGAGCCGCTATACGAGTTCGAGTTTGACCAGGTCGAGGTTCCCGCTGGGCTTCACCTTATTGCGGGCCTGACTGGTTTCACTGATGCCGGGGGAGTGCTCAACCAGTTCTCTGAGAACATCTTTGCGAATCTTTCGACATCCCAGATTCTGACTTTCAACAACGACGAATTGCTCGATTACCGCTCCAGGCGTCCTGTTATGTACTTCGAGAAAGATCACATTGAGGACTACGAACCAGCAAGCTTGGGTCTGTACTTGGTCCACGATGAGGCTAATCAACCTTTTCTTTTCCTTCACGGGTATGAGCCGGACTTTAGGTGGGAAGCTTTCACGAACGCAATACTTCGTCTAATCAAGCGACTGCAAGTAAAAGACGTCACTTGGCTTCACGCAATTCCTTTTCCTATCCCACACACCCGAGAAATCGGTGTCACTGTTTCGGGAAACAGGAAAGACATTGTCAATGAGCTATCGGAATGGAAACCACAAACCCAAGTTCCTGGAAATGTGCTGCACCTTCTTGAGTTCAAAGTTGCGCAGACCAGTATGCCGATTGTTGGGTACGTTTTGCTCTGCCCGCACTACTTAGCGGACAACGATTTCCCTCAAGCAGCAGTTGCCGCTTTTGAGTTGGTATCTTCTTCAACCGGTTTGGTTTTCCCAACCGATGATCTTCGCGATGACGGTGTGCAGTTCCTTGCAAAACTATCCGAGCAAATCACTGAAAACCCTGAGCTTCAAAAGATGATTTCAACTCTTGAGCAGGGATACCAAAACGAAGTGACCGGACCATCTCGCGCACCAATTCGAAAGCCTTTTGTAAAACTTCCAAACGCTGATGAAATTGCCGCTGAGCTTGAAGGCTATCTAGCCTCTAGACAGCGGAACAACCCTGACGAGTCACAGAGCTAGAGTTCTACCCGACAGGGTCTCGAGTATTTCCCAATTCCTTATTTGTGCTTCACGATTTGTGATCTTGGGAACAATTCCTACTGTGGGCGCACCCCAAAGTTCAAGAATTTTCGGAACTCGATAGCTGCCACCTGGCAATGAACTATCTGTTGCGGCTTCGATAATTGGAAGAGCACCTTTGGCTGCAGACTGAGCCAAAAATGATTCAAAGAATCTTGTGCTCTGTGGCCCATATGGTTCCGCCCTGGCAAAACCAGGATGAGCAGCCAGCGAACTAAATGACTCTGAACCGAATCGGCTTTGTAGCTCCATGGCGAATAAGTAATTGGAAAGCTTGCTTGCCGAGTAGCTCGCACCGGCCGAATAAGCCAGAGCTGATCCTGCTGGACCAAGCTCAGTTGGTGCGAACCTGGCGACAATTGATGAGACGGAAACCACTCTTGCAACTGAAGCTCGAAGTGCAAGCAAATCAGCAACTAGTGCAAAGTGTCCAACTGCATTCACGCCAAAGTGATACTCCACTCCAGAGTCTGTTTCCCGATAGTTGGATAAAACTTTGGCACCGGCATTGAGAACCAGCACGTCCCAGTTCTTGTGTGTTCGGATAAACGATGGCGCGAAAGCTCTCACGCTCGATTGATCTGATAAGTCCAGGGTCAAAGCCGAAATCTGACCGTCGGGGAACTCGGACTTCAACCTTGCCACGGCCTTATCGCCCCGCTCACTATTTCGGCTGGTGATCACAACCTCATAGCCAAGTCTGAGCAATCCTCGGGCGGTTTCGAAGCCCAGGCCAGCGTTAGCTCCTGTGATAATCGCTAGCGGCATGGTTCAAGGCTAGGTCAGGAATAGCAAAAGCCGATTCGTTGTTTACCTAGAGGCACGGTGTTTGGGGTCAAAAGAGCTCGAAATACCGTGGCATAATAAGAAAAGACCCAGTCAGACGGATTTATCCGACTTGACATGGGTCTTAGTAATGCCCGGAAAAACCTTCCGGCGAGAGGACCAATTGGCAAAAGCTCCTGCAGCTCCAAAAAAAGAAGCCCGCACTGCGGGTTCTAAGAGCGTGCCTAAGAAGGTAGCCGGGAACCTTAAAACCGCTAAGCCGGTTGCAAAAACTTCCAAACCAGCAAAAGCTGTTGCTAAGCCAGTTGCTAAGGCGAAAGCAACTGCAAAATCTGTCAAACCGGCAGCCAAGACCTCTGCAAAAACTTCTAAAGCTACACCTGCATCCAAATCGGCAAAGGCAAGTGCTGTTTCAAAAAACACCAAGGCAGTTAAGGGTTCAACCGGTCCTTCTGCCAAGACTTCCAAAAAAGAAGTTAAGGGTAAGGCAGGAAAACTTGGCTCTAAAGGCAAGGCACTGCTTGATGATGAACTTGAAGATGATGAAGATATCGAACTTGAATCTGTCGAAGACATTGTCGCTGACGTTGCCGAAGCGGTAGACATCACCGCTGTTGAGACCGAGCTTCCAGCAGCTGATGAAGTTGAAGAAGTTGTTGTTCCGGGCGGTGGATTTGTTCTTTCAAACACCGAAGACGATGACATTCCTACTCAGAGCACCACAATCACCGGTGCAACCGCTGACCCAGTAAAGGATTACCTAAAGCAGATTGGTAAGGTCGCCCTTCTAAATGCAGAGCTAGAAGTAGAGCTCGCCAAGAGAATCGAAGCTGGTTTGTTTGCCGAGGAGAAGCTAGCGGGTAAGCGCAAACTTGCAAGAGACATGGAACGCGATTTGAAGTGGGTTGTCAAAGATGGCCAGAAAGCAAAATCTCACCTACTAGAGGCAAACCTTCGTTTGGTTGTTTCGCTGGCAAAGCGATACACCGGAAGAGGAATGCAGTTCCTTGACCTAATCCAAGAGGGAAACCTTGGACTTATTCGTGCAGTAGAGAAGTTTGACTACACCAAGGGTTACAAGTTCTCAACATATGCCACCTGGTGGATTAGACAGGCCATCACACGTGCAATGGCAGACCAGGCTAGAACCATTCGTATTCCAGTTCACATGGTTGAAGTGATCAACAAGCTAGCTCGAGTTCAGCGCCAGCTGCTTCAGGATCTAGGCCGTGAACCAACTCCTGAAGAACTCGCAAGAGAGCTTGATATGACCCCTGAAAAGGTCGTAGAGGTCCAGAAGTATGGACGCGAGCCAATTTCACTTTCTACTCCTCTCGGAGAAGACGGTGACAGCGAGTTCGGTGACCTTATCGAAGACACCGAAGCTGTTGTCCCAGCCGATGCAGTAGGTTTCACAATGCTGCAGCGCGAGCTAGAACGAATTCTTCAGTCTCTTCACCCGAGAGAAGCCGGAGTTATCAAATCACGCTTCGGACTTGGAGATGGAGTTCAAAAGACTCTTGACCAAATCGGCGAGGAATTCGGTGTCACCCGAGAGCGAATCCGACAGATAGAGTCCAAGACCATGTCGAAGCTAAGGCACCCGTCACGCTCCCAAATGCTGCGTGACTACTTAGACAACTAGATAACCTTGAGGCTTTCTCTTGCAGTTTTAGTCGGCAAACTAATTCGTATTGTCGCCAAACTGCGAGGCGGGGGATCGGCAATTCCTGGCCGCATCGCCATGATCATCGAACCAAAACTTCTCAGCAAAACTCTTGGCGCTCTCAAGTACGGCGTCATCTTCGTTTCGGGCTCCAACGGTAAGAGCACCACTACCTCTTTGGTCGCCGGAACTCTCGCCTCCCAAGGACTCAAGGTTTTTAGCAATCCCTCCGGTGGAAACATGCCCCAGGGCATTGGCTCAGCTGTGATTGGCAAAGCTTCGCTTTCTGGCTTACTCGATGCAGATGTTGCGGTCCTTGAAGTCGATGAAGCTTACGGTGAAGTTTTGGCTCCATTTATCGCACCCAGTTGGGTTGTTCTGACAAACATTCAAATTGACCAGCTCAATAGGTTCTTTGAACCAGATCGCGTGGTTGGAATGTTGCTGGCTGCAGCAAGCAGTGCAACAAAAGGTGTAGTAATCAACGGGTCAGATGCAAATCTCGTTGATATCGGATTGATGCTCGCCGAAGTTCCTGTAGCCCAGATTCAGGTATCCGACAAAGCTTTGGCTAAATGGCCGGCTGGAGCACTAGCGGCTCCGAGGTTTGGCAAAGGAGATGTTGTAAACGACATCCCAGTTTCAGTTTCAGTTATTGAAGAGGTCGATGGAGTTGCAACGCTGTCGCTTGGCGGAGTAATAGCATCTGTGAAACTTCCAGGAAAAGGTTTGCACTTTGCCATCGATGCGGCTTTGGCGTTTTCTGTCGCAGAGCGAATTCTTGGCACTTCTTTTGACATGCAGGCTGCCTCGGCAGCTATTTCAGTACAACAGACCGTTTACGGTCGTGGTGAAGTAGTAAATTTTCAGGGCGTGGAGATTCAGATTCTCATGATGAAAAACCCTTCAAGCATGCGAGCCACATTGGTGGCGATGGAAGATCCAGAAACTGCGATTTGGATTGCAATGGACGAGGGAACACCTGATCCATCATGGATTTTCGATATTGACCTGGCTCGAATTGGTCAGGTCAGAATGATTTCTGGCTCTCGCGCCTGGCACTGGGCCACACGCCTTAGTTACCTGGGCAAATCCATTGAGAAAGTTCAGCCCGATAGCAAGCAGGCGCTTGCCGAGTATGTTGCATTTTTGAAAACCAGTGGCAAGCGCGGAACCCTATTGACGAACTACGAGCAAATGATGGCTATTCGCAAGCTGATGGGCTTTTTGGATCTGGAGAGTGGGAAATGACCATCAGATTCCTGCACCTTTTTCCTTCCCAGTTAGGCCTAAACGGTGAAACTGGAAATCTTGACGCTTTGGTTGCAAGACTCAAATGGTCAGGTGTTGAATCAAGAGTCGAAGAGTTTGACGGTTCGGGATCTATTGCCTCAAACATCGACGCAGTGTTTATCGGTTCTGGAACACTCGCCGGAGCTCTCGAAGCACTTGAATTAGTCGAGGGCCAAGCCTCGAAGCTAAGAGAGCTTGCCTCTGACGGAGTTCCATTTTTGGCCCTTGGATTGGGCTGGGAGATCCTGGGCGAGAGTATTGAGCTACTCGATGGCAGAACGGTTGCTGGGGTTGGAATTTTCCCTTCCCGAAGTCAGCGGTTAGCTATTCGTGCTTCGAGTGAAAGCTACGGCTATGACCAGAGTGGGAATCTAACAACGGGTTACGCTAACCACTCATCAGAAATTGAACTTTTGAGTAATGCCCAACCACTGATCTCACTAAAGTCTGGATTTGGAAACAGCTCGAGCAAGTCTGCTAGAGAAGTACCGGGCGAGGGTCTTCTTGATGGAAATTTGATGGCTGCAAGATTGAATGGTCCGCTGCTACCAATGAATCCACACCTTGCGGATCAGTTTTTAGCGATTGTGGCGAAAAAATCTGGCTTCAAGTATCAACAGGTCAGTGCAGAGGCAAAAATTGCCGATGACTACGCCGCTAGCGCCAGAGCTGAACTAAAGCAGCGACTAACGCGCTAGAAGCTTGTCGGTCTCGTCAAGCCATGCTTTTGCGATGGGCTCTAGTTTTTCCTTATTGGCCTTGCCGTGGTGGGCACAAAACAACAGTTCTCCGGTTGCAAGAGAGACCTTAATGTAGGCCTGCGCACCGCAAACGTCGCAGCGATCGGCTGCGTTAAGGGTGGAACCTAGGTTCGGTGCTGTTGCTTCAACTGGTTGCATGTGTGTATCCCTTCTGAGCTAATCTCAACACACACATCTGACTTTTTAGTCCATTTAGAGCCTCTTTTCGCTAAAAGCGAAGTATTTTCCCCGTCATGGGTGTTGGTTTCAAGGCCCACCCGTGGTCGAGCTTAAGATTCTCAAGTGGCAAGCGAAGACTACTCAGCAAGGCACCTCTCGGTCCTAGAAGGCCTAGAGGCGGTTCGTAAACGTCCTGGAATGTACATTGGCTCGACCGATGGGCGCGGTCTCATGCATTGTCTATGGGAAATAATCGACAACAGCGTCGATGAGGCCCTCGCCGGACACGGCAAGAAAGTAGTCATTGAGCTTCAAAAAGACGGCAGCGTAACCGTTGAAGATAACGGACGAGGCGTCCCAGTGGACATTGAACCAAAAACTGGCCTTTCGGGTGTAGAGGTTGTTTTCACCAAACTGCACGCAGGTGGAAAATTTGGTTCGGGTTCCTATGCGGCTTCCGGTGGACTTCACGGAGTAGGTGCCTCCGTAGTGAATGCTCTTTCCGAGCGTCTAGATGTTGAAGTAGATCGAAACGGACAAACTTATTCAATGTCTTTCAGGCGCGGGGAGCCTGGGGTGTTTGATGACAAAAAAGGCATTTCTCCAACTAACCCATTCAAGCCATTCGTCAAGAAAAGCGAACTCCAGATTTCCGGCAAGGTCGCAAAGACAAAAACAGGTACCCGAGTTCGCTACTGGCCAGACCCACAAATCTTCGTAAAGGAAACTGCCTTTGATCTAAAGGAGGTTGAAGATAGAGCTCGTCAAACCGCCTTTTTGGTTCCTGGGCTTGTACTCAGTTTGAGCGACAAGCGCACCGCTAAGGGGATCAAGCAGGAGTTCAAATTTGATGGCGGTATATCAGAATTTGTGAACTACCTAGCCCCTGACACAGCTCTGACCTCGGTGTGGCGTCTGCGCGGAGATGCGGAGTTCACTGAGACGGTGCCGGTGCTAGACAAAAAAGGGAACATGGTTTCTACCGAAGTCACTCGAACTTGTGAGGTTGACATCGCTCTCCGGTGGGGAACTGGATACGAGACAAACTTCCGTTCCTTTGTGAACGTTATTGCAACCCCTAAGGGCGGAACTCATGTCTCTGGATTTGAGCAGGGTGCAGTAAAGGCAATTCGTGCCGAGATTGATGCAAACGCGAGAAAACTCAAACTTGGAAGCGACAAAGTAGAAAAAGAAGACATTCTTGCCGGTCTTACAGCAGTAGTTGCGGTGCGATTGGCTGAGCCGCAATTTGAAGGCCAGACCAAGGAAATCCTTGGAACTCCAGCGGTAAAGAACATAGTTTCTGCAATTGTTGCCAAGCGCTTGAACGAGCGATTGAAATCCACCAAACGTGATGACAAAACCCAATCTGCTCTAGTTCTCGAAAAGATCGTGGCCGAGACTAAAGCTCGAGTGTCGGCGCGAACTCACAAAGAAACTCAGCGTCGTAAAAACGCTCTCGAGAGCTCTTCTTTGCCAAGCAAGCTAGTTGATTGCAGGACATCAGAAACTGAAGTTTCCGAGTTGTTCATCGTTGAGGGTGACTCGGCTCTTGGAACGGCAAAGTTGGCTCGCAACAGTGAATACCAGGCACTTTTGCCAATCCGCGGAAAGATTCTGAACGTTCAGAAGGCGTCGGTGGCTGACATGCTCTCCAACACCGAGTGTGCTTCGATCATTCAGGTTCTTGGTGCAGGTTCTGGCCGCAGCTTTGAGTTAGATGCTGCAAGATACGGAAAAGTGATTTTAATGAGCGATGCGGATGTTGATGGAGCACACATCCGAACTTTGCTTTTGACACTGTTTTTCCGTTACATGCGCCCATTGGTTGAGGCTGGCCGAGTTTTTGCAGCGGTACCACCGCTGCACCGTGTGACTGTTATAAACGCTGGATCAAAATCCAATGAGCACATCTACACTTACTCGCAAGCTGAGCTAGAAAAACTTCTAGCAAAGCTCAAAACCGCCAAGAAGAGCTACCAGGAGCCAATCCAGCGCTACAAGGGTCTTGGAGAGATGGATGCCGAGCAGCTAGCGGAAACTACTATGGACCGCTCCAAGAGAGCTCTTAGACGAGTCACAGTAAAAGACGCAGAAGCTGCCGAAAAGATGTTTGAACTTCTAATGGGCAATGAAGTTGGCCCTAGAAGAGATTTCATTATTGACTCAGCGGACTCGCTTGAGCGGGAAAGAATCGACGCTTAAGTTCTTCCAACAAAGCTGATTGCTGGAGCTGGATCCCCAGAAGCGTCGCGTTTTTGAAGCTCATACTCAACGCCAATTGCTTTACCCTTGCCATCAATTAGCTGGAAGCCTTCAGGACCGACGTATCCAAGAACGATTTGGTTCTGGCCGCGGATGAACTTTTGGCAGCGCACACCTCCAGTTGCTCGTCCCTTTTTGGGGAACTCGTCAATTTTTGAAACCTTCATTCCACCACCGTCAGTTCCTGGAAGTGAAGCAGAGCTGTTAGCTACTGTCAGTACGACGTTCTTTTCCTTAGGTTTTAGAACGCCGAAGTAGACAACTTCTGAGTCGGTCTTGATTCCGGCCATTCCTGCACCATTGACACTTTGAGGCTTGACGGCCTTTGCATCAAAGCGCAGTAGCTGTGCGTCCTGGGTAATGAACACCAATTCGTCAGTTTCAAGCGAGGCGGCTGCACCGACTACTTTGTCGGAACCCTTGAGGTTTATGCAGGAAAAATCTGATTTGGATGGGAAATCTTGAGTGATTCGCTTGACAACTCCATTTTTCGTTCCGAGGGCAATGACAGTTTTCTCATCGACCGGAAATACAGCTACGACCTTCTCTTTTTTGCCTAGTCCAAGGAACTCAGCAACGGGTGTGCCTGAGTTATGCGCTGCGCTGTCGCCAACTGGAATATCCCCAACATGGGTGCGAAGCATGCGCCCGGAATCAGTCACAAAGACCACATCACTTCTAGTTGTGGAAGCAAACCAGTTTCGGTAGCCGTTTTTCCTAATTGCTGGTTCTTTGGCATCTTCTGATCTAAACACCCGCCCGGCAGCGGTGAGGGTAATTGCTGAAGGGGAGTCGGTCAGCTCAGCGTTGACAAGCTTCTTGGTAGCCGCAGATTCAGTGACTATCTCGCCTTCTGCTTGCAAAGAGGTTCTGCGATCGTCTCCGTAGTTCTTTGCTACTTCTTCCATTTCGGTTGCAACAAGGTCCTTTAGGGCTTTATCGCTTTTGAGAATCTTTTCCAGTTCGGCAATTTCTAGAAGCAATTGCTTCTTTTCGGTTTCAAGCTCCAGCTTCGAGAACTTAGTTAGGCGGCGAAGCCTAAGCTCCAGAATGTACTCAGCCTGAATGTCGCTGAGCTTGAACTTCTTCATCAGCTTGGTCTTTGCTTCCTGGACTTCTTCGGAACCTCTGATGATCTTGATAACTTCGTCTATTCCGACGATGGCAAGCAGCATTCCCTCGACCAAATGCAGTCTGGCCTGGCGTTTTCCGAGACGGTTTTCGCTTCTTCTTCTGATGACGATGATTCGGTGAACCAAGTAGACACCCAACAAATCACGCAGTCCAAGAGTCTGGGGCTGGCCTTCAACCAAAGCTACGTTGTTGATTCCGAAGCTGTCTTCCATCGGTGTGTAGCGGTAGAGCAGATCAAGAACCACTTGTGGATCAAAGCCGGTTTTAAGTTCAATGATTAGCTTTAGGCCATTTGTTCTGTCGGTTAGGTCAATCACATCTGAAATGCCCTGGAGCTTCTTGGCATTTACTCCCTCTTTGATCTTTTCGATCACTTTCTCAGGGCCCACCAGATATGGAAGTTCAGTGATGACAAGCCCCATCTTTCTTGGAGCAACTGACTCAACGCTTACTCGAGCTCTTGTTTTAAAGCTGCCGCGACCGGTTTCGTAGGCTTCTTTGATTCCTTCGCCGACCATGATGATTCCACCGTTTGGAAAATCTGGGGCTGGAACAATTGCCATCAAGTCATCGAGAGTGGCTTTCGGGTTCTTCAGAAGGTAAATTGCAGCTTTTACGACTTCCCGCATGTTGTGAGGCGGCATGTTTGTTGCCATACCCACGGCAATACCTGATGCACCGTTAACTAACAGGTTTGGAAATGCAGCCGGCAATACTTCTGGTTCAGAAAGTTGCGCGTCATAGTTAGGCTTGAAATCAACCACATTCTCGTTGAGACCCTCGTTCATCACCAGAGCCGCTGGCGAAAGTCGAACTTCCGTATACCTGGCTGCAGCTGGTCCATCATCTAAGGAGCCGAAGTTTCCGTGACCGTCAATAAGCGGTACTCGCAAGGAAAACGGCTGCGCCATACGAACTAGAGCGTCGTAGATTGCGCTGTCACCGTGAGGGTGAAGCTTTCCCATTACCTCGCCTGTGACACGAGCGGATTTGACATGACCCCGGTCTGGACGAAGTCCCATCTCGCCCATTTGATAAACAATTCGACGGTGAACTGGCTTTAGGCCATCTCTGGCGTCTGGCAGGGCACGAGAGTAGATAACGGAGTAGGAGTATTCCAGGAACGATTCCTGCATCTCCTTGGATAAGTCGATGTCGAAGATTCGTTCCGGCACTTTATCGATTTGTTCTTTGGCCATGATCTTCCTGCTGCTGTGGCAAACTTAGCTTCGATGCTACCTTCTGTACCAAATTCGTTTGGGAGGCTTTCCGAGGCTTATCTCAGTGCATTTCTTGCGCTCGAAGGCAAACCAAACCCACTATCGTTTCCAGCCAAGCAAAGTTATCTCGTAATCCTCGTGGACGGACTAGGGGTTGCAAACATCAAATCGGCTGGTGGTCACGCCGGATTTCTAAATCAGAAGCTAGCTACATCAAAATCTCTTTTTTCGGGCTTTCCCACAACAACTGCTACAAGCCTTGCAAGTTTTGCAACTGGCAAGCAAAGTGGTGAACACGCATTTATTGGCTACCGTGTCTTTGATCGAGGAGTATCCAAGCCGATCAATTTACTCAATGACTTAGGCACTGAGTTCCCACCTCAGAAGTATCAAGATTTGCAGACAATCAGTGAGCAGGCGGTACAGGCTGGCAAGAATGTCGTTACGGTTGGACCGGGGGAGTATGAGGGAAGTGGTTTTACTCAAGCCACGATGCCGGCTTCAAAGTATCTGGCTGCAAAAACATTGCAGGAACGCTTTGACGCCGCAAGAAGCGAGATTGCAAAGCCAGGCACGATGGTTTATCTCTACATACCCGAACTAGACCAACTCGCACATCGTTTCGGGTGTGAATCCCAGAACTGGCTAAACACCATAGAAGATCTTGATTCGGTGCTTGCCGCTTTCATGAAATCTCTACCAAAAACAGCAGGCGCAATTCTGACAGCAGATCACGGTGTGATTGATGTTTCTCAAACATCACACATCTATCTCGAGCAATACGAGGCAATGAAAGACCTTGCCATGATTGGGGGAGACCCGAGAGTTGGATTCTTGTACTTTGAACCTGGAATCGATCTAGTCGCCAAGCGCGAAGCACTTCAGGCTGATTTAGGGTCCCAGGCTGTGATTGTGACAATGCAAGAACTGGTTGATTCCGGTTGGTACCAGCCACTAAGTGAATCGGCGAAGAAAGTTGCCCCTGATCTAGTTCTTTTACCTAAGGGCGATCGAGTTGTTTACCATCGAGAATTTGCAAAAGTGAAATCGATGTCGATGATTGGCCAACACGGTGGAATGAGCAAAGCCGAGTGGGAAGTTCCGCTACTGGTTTTCTAAGTAGCCTTAGTCTTCAGTCTTTGTTCCAAAAACAATTTGATCCCAGCTTGGGATAGATGCACGCCCACGCTTGGGTGAATTTGATGAGTCAGGATTTACTGGAGCAGGCGTAGGCTCTGGCTCTTCCTCGAGAATTACTGGCTCTGGCACATACTCAACAATCCTCAAGCCTTCAGTGGAAGGGTGTGGATCTAATTGCTCAACGCTTTCGCGTTCATTTCTTTTCTTTCGCAGAGCGTCTAGCAGATCTGCAGTTTCAGAAATTGCTGTTTCATCTGGTTCGGAAGCAGTTGTATTCAGCGGTGCTGCGGAGGTGGGAATTGACCTTACAAGATCAACAGTTTCACCCAGGCTCTCGGTTATCGAAGTTGGCTCTGTTGCAACCGGTCGAAGTCTTGGTGCTTGGCTTGCAAGTCTGTCCTGAGACGAGAGGTTGATTGCCACATCGTTTTCTGGAGAAAGGGCAAGTCGTTTAGGGTTATAACTCCAGGTGGCCTTCTTTGTTTCGCCGTTGAGCTCGAATTCACAGAAGATAAAGAAGCCTTGATCAGGAGCCTTCAGAGCAGACCAGCGCTCTATGCCTGCGCCGCTGGCAGCCAATCTTGATTTTATGATGTCGCCAAACTCTCTAGCGGTTGGCTCATTGAATCGATCACCCGCGATTTCCAGTCTCACCGTTAGGGCGTTTAGAACTGCATGATTTAGTTCATCCAGAACCGGTTGGGCGAATTTACGAATGTACTCTTCCGGAGCTCCGCTGGCGGCGATGATGTCTTCGATACTTCTGCCAACTCGGATCTCTTCCTGAATCTCCCTAGGACTTAGGGTTGGAGCGTCGAGCTGCGACTGCGTTTCGCCTCGGCTGGCGCGCCTGACAGTTTCGTCAACTAAGAGTCGGTAGCGCACCCCTTCGGCGGTTTCGAGCAATAGAAAGTCACCATCTGCGCCCAGGAACTTTATGTCTTTCATGGTTTGTCTTCTCCTAACAAGAAGTGTGCCAGCAAGGGACCCGTGGGCCTAGCCAAAACACGGGAGTTTCCAAGGAAATTGTCGCTGTGTCGGTTTGCTATTGGGTGGTTTTTGTTGGACACTACTAGCGCTTACCGAAGAACTGAAGGGTCCCACAATGGCAACCGATTACGACGCCCCTAGAAAAGCTGACGATGACACCGAGTCCATCGAGGCTATAAAAGAGCGCGTTCCTGCTACCACAGGAGCTTCGGATACTGAAGTTGATGACTCCGGCGACTCTTTTTCAATCCCGGACGTAGTCTCGGAAGATCTAGATGTTGTGGTTTTGCCTCCACAAGATGACGAATTCACTTGTTCAAATTGCTTTATTGTGAAGCACCGCTCACTGGTTGCAAGAAAGACCAAGAACGGCCCAATCTGTTCAGAGTGTGACGCTTAGTTTTGCCCTGAGCACTTCGGCTAGTTGTGCTGGCTTCCGAGTCGAGATGATCCAGTAGGGGGTCGGATCATTTGGATCATTCAAAGAGATCTTTATGGCGGTTTTCACAGTTCCCTGGAAAACTTTATAGGCGGCCGGGTCTAGTTTCGGTCCGCGTTCAGAAAAAATCTGATCTTTAGCGATCTCTTCGATTTTTCCAAGTAAATTCCTCGGAATCTTTGCACGGGCTACCGTTAGATGAGAACTTCCCACCTGAATAACTGGGGCCAAGAAAAATAGCACTGCCCAAATTGATATCACCATAATTAGCCCAACAGCTATTCCAATTCGATAATCAAACGGCTCAGAAACCAGTGTCACAGCCGGCAACAGCGTTGCCACAGCTATAAAGGTTCCTAAATTTGGGCGAACTCGCTCCCTATAGACAATTGGCTCTGTCGGTTTTGGGTTGGGCACAGTTTCTAGATTACGCTGTCATCTGATGAGTGAAGTTCGAGTATTGATAAGCGCCCCAGAGGGCTTTGCACCGGTCTACGCCAAACCAGGAGATGCGGGTGCTGACTTGCGCTCTTTTGTTGCAACATCTGTTCCAGCCCGGTCTCGAGTATTGGTGCCTACCGGTGTTTCGATTGCACTACCTAATGGGTATGTAGGGTTAGTTCACCCAAGATCAGGTTTGGCGGTAAAGCACGGCATCACAGTCTTGAATACACCCGGAACCATCGATGCTGGATACCGCGGTGAGATTATGGTGATTCTGTACAACAGTTCTGATACTGATTTTGAAATTGCCGCAGGGGATCGAATCGCTCAGCTTCTTATCCAGTCTGTCGAGAAGGCTGTTTTTACCGAAGTTGACAAACTTCCTGATAGCGAACGCGGCGAAACTGGTTTCGGTTCGAGTGGTCGAGCCTAGATGCTCGCATACGGAAAATCAAAGTCAGCACCCATCGACCGGGTTTCCGCTGGCCCATTTGACTCCAGCGAAGTAATTGAAATTAAGCCATTAGTTGACTTTGGTGCGCTTCAAATCCCAATTCGTGAAGACGTCACGCTGAAACTTGAGGTCGAAGAGGCATCTAGTCGAATTGTTGCTCTTACTGTTGATCACCAGGGATCGTCATTGCAACTTCAGGCTTTTAGTGCCCCTGGCAGCGAAGGTATCTGGCACGAAATTCGAGCAGCTCTCGAGCAATCAATTCAGGCCCAAAACGGCAAAACTGAAACGGTCATTGGTCCATTAGGTCCGGAGCTCAACGCTCAAATACCAACCCGTGACGGAGGTTTCAGACTTGCTAAATTTATAGGCGTTGATGGACCGAAGTGGTTTCTTCGCGGTGTTATTTCAGGTTTAGCTCTGGCTGACACTCTTGCCATGACTTACATGATTGATATCTTTCGCTCCGTGGTGGTTATGAGAGGCACTAGCCCGATGCCTCCAAAGGAACTGCTTCCACTCGTTGCTCCCGCTGCAGCTAAAAAGGCTCTTTCCTGATGTCCAATGATGAACTGCGCGATTCTGCCGCAAAGCGACTCGGTGTTAGTGCTGAAAATGGAAATCTTCAGTTTGACAAAAAGTCTTTACTTGCAGGTATGGGTGGCTGGCTCGGCGTAGTTGAGACCATCCTGCCAAGCGTTTTGTTTGGAACTAGCTTTGCCATAACTGGCGAGGCACTGATTTCGGTTTCTCTAGCTGGCGGCACCTCAGCCTTGTTCATTCTTTATCGGTTGATTACGCGCAAGTCAGCTTCCAGTGCTTTGATTGGAGCTTTGGCTGTTGGATTTGCAGCTTGGTTAGCTCTGCGCGAAGGAGGTCAAGCAGTTGACTACTTTATTCCTGGGTTTATCACTAACGCTGTCTACGGATCTGTGCTGTTGCTATCAATTCTGGTTCGGTGGCCAATCATCGGAGTGCTGGTAGAAGTACTTCGAGGCCACGATACGAGCTGGCGGAAAAATAAGAAGGTATTGGCCATTTACTCAGGTGTGACTGCCTTTTGGGTTGGGTTCTTTAGTCTGCGACTGGCTATTCAACTACCCCTCTACTTTGCTGGCAATACAGAGCTACTGGCAACGGCGCGCGTTGCAATGGGCCCGCCGCTGTACGCCCTAGTGATCGTGTGCACCTGGCTGATGCTTAGGGCTACCGTTTTAAAGCCCCGCTAGGGATGGTATTTTTAGAGCTAAGGGCCCAGCGGGTCCATGGGAAATAGGGAGTAAACAGTGTCAAAGGTAGATAGTTTCAGCGTCGCGCGCGATCTAGAAGTTTCGGGTAAGAAGTATCGAATCTTTGACATGTCCAAATTAGATGCCAAGACTCTTCCTTATAGCCTCAAGATTTTGCTAGAGAACCTGCTTCGAACTGAAGATGGCGCCAATGTGACTTCTTCCCACATCCAATCCATTATCGATTGGGATCCAAAGGCTGAGCCAGATACCGAAATTCAGTTCACTCCGGCTCGAGTAATCATGCAGGACTTTACTGGAGTGCCATGTGTAGTTGACCTTGCCACCATGCGCGAGGCGATGGTCGAGCTTGGGGGAGACCCAAAGAAGATCAACCCGCTTGCACCTGCAGAACTAGTCATCGACCACTCGGTTGTTATCGATGTGGCTGGATCAGCCGATGCCTTTGAGCGTAATGTTGAATATGAGTACCAGAGAAACGAAGAGCGCTATCAGTTCTTGCGTTGGGGACAGATGGCCTTTGATGATTTCAAGGTGGTTCCTCCGGGCACCGGAATTGTCCACCAGGTAAACATCGAATACTTAGCCCGCACTGTGATGACCCGCGAAGTTGATGGAGTCTTGCAGGCTTACCCTGATTCTTGCGTTGGAACCGACTCTCACACCACCATGGTCAACGGTCTTGGCGTGCTCGGTTGGGGAGTTGGAGGAATCGAAGCCGAGGCTGCGATGCTGGGCCAACCTGTTTCAATGCTTATTCCTAAGGTTGTTGGTTTCAAGCTCACTGGCCAGATTCCAATGGGGGCAACCGCTACCGACGTAGTTCTAACGATCACCGAACAACTTCGGAAGCACGGTGTGGTTGGAAAATTCGTGGAGTTCTACGGAGCCGGTGTGGCATCTGTCCCACTAGCCAACCGCGCAACCATTGGAAACATGAGCCCGGAGTTTGGCTCGACCGTTGCGATTTTCCCAATCGACTCGGTGACTTTGGATTACCTTCGTTTCACTGGTCGTGCTGAACAAGAAATTGCTCTGGTTGAGGCTTACAGCAAAGCCCAAGGTCTATGGCACGATCCAGCTATTGAACCGCGCTACAGCGAATACCTTGAACTGGATCTATCAACCGTTGTTCCTTCGATTGCGGGACCAAAGCGCCCACAGGACCGTATCGAACTTTCTGCATCTAAGCGTAAATTCTCCGAGGACATAAAGGCATACTCTGCAGTTGCCTCGAACCCTGCGCAGGTAAAGGGTAAGGATTTCGCAATGGATCACGGTCACGTGAGCATTGCATCCATTACTTCTTGTACCAATACCTCAAACCCTTCAGTGATGCTGGCCGCGGGTCTACTTGCAAGAAAAGCAGTTGCCAAGGGACTAACGGCTAAGCCATGGGTTAAGACCTCACTCGCGCCGGGTTCGAAAGTTGTCACAGATTATTACGACAAGTCAGGTCTTTCCAAGGATCTCGACGCACTTGGTTTCCAGCTAGTTGGATACGGATGCACCACTTGCATTGGAAACTCCGGTCCGTTGGATCAGGAAATCTCCGATGCTGTGAATGCCAATGACCTAGCAGTAACTGCAGTTCTTTCTGGAAACAGAAACTTTGAAGGTCGCATTAATCCTGATGTGAAGATGAATTACTTGGCCTCACCTCCTCTAGTAATTGCCTATGCGCTTGCTGGAACTATGGACTTTGACTTTGAAAAAGATTCTCTTGGCACTGGCTCTGATGGTTCAGAGGTCTACCTAAAGGACATCTGGCCAACTCCAACTGAAGTCCAGGACACCATCGACTCATCGATAAATTCCGGAATGTTCACCAAGCAGTACGCCGGTGTATTCGAAGGTGACAAGCGCTGGCAGTCTCTGAAAACCCCAACCGGAGATACCTTCGCATGGGACGCAAAATCCACCTACGTAAGAAAGCCGCCTTACTTCGATGGCATGACAATGAACCCTGCACCTGTGACAAACATTTCGGGTGCCAGAGTCCTTGCAAAACTCGGCGATTCGGTCACTACCGACCACATCAGCCCAGCCGGTTCCATCAAGGCCGATTCTCCTGCTGGAAAGTACCTAACCGACCACGGAGTATCTAGAGTTGATTTCAATAGCTACGGTTCCCGCCGTGGAAACCACGAAGTGATGATTCGCGGAACCTTTGCAAATATTCGACTTCGTAACCAGCTTTTGGAAAATGTAGAAGGCGGATACACCAGAGATTTCACAAAGGCAGATGGTGCCCAATCATTCATCTACGACGCGAGTGAGAACTACCAGTCTCAAGGAACGCCACTTGTGATTCTGGCTGGCAAAGAATACGGCTCTGGTTCATCCAGAGACTGGGCTGCCAAAGGAACTTCTTTGCTGGGGGTTAGAGCAGTAATCACCGAAAGCTTTGAGCGCATTCACAGAAGCAACTTGATTGGAATGGGTGTTTTGCCTCTTCAGTTCCCAGCCGGAAGTTCGGCAGAGAGTTTGGGACTAGATGGCACCGAAATCTTCGAAATCGAAGGCGTCGATCTGCTCAACAATGGAGTGACTCCAAAGACCCTGAAGGTCACAGCTAAGCCCTCCGCGCACTCGACACCAGGTAAGGCTGAGGTGCGTTTTGATGCGGTACTTCGCATTGATACCCCAGGAGAGGCCGATTACTTCAGGCATGGTGGTATTTTGCAATACGTACTGCGATCCTTGGTATCGGCTTAGGAATACAAGTACCGACAAAGAAGTTGGAATAGATATGGCGATACTAGATTCAGTTAACGGTCCCGAGGACCTAAAGTCGCTTACCCACAAGCAGCTTCTTGAGCTAGCTCAAGAGATTCGTGATTTTCTAATTGCTAAGGTTGCAAAAACTGGAGGTCACTTAGGTCCAAACTTAGGTGTTGTTGAAACCACGATTGCTATTCACAAAGTTTTTGATTCACCAAATGACAGCATTGTTTTCGATACTGGTCACCAGTCCTACGTCCACAAATTGCTAACTGGGCGAAAAGATTTTGACACCCTTCGCCAAAAAGACGGTCTTGCCGGATACCCGCAGCGTTCCGAGTCCGTCCACGACATCGTTGAAAGCTCCCACGCCTCATCATCTCTTTCGTGGGCAGATGGAATTGCGAAGGCATACAAACTTACTGAGCAGAACGATCGCTACGTAATTGCTGTTGTTGGTGACGGTGCGCTCACGGGAGGAATGACCTGGGAAGCCCTAAACAACATAACTGACGACAACGATCGCAAGCTTGTGATTGTTGTAAACGACAACGGTCGCTCATACGCACCAACAATTGGTGGACTCGCCAGGTATCTCAATGGCATTAGAACCGAGAAGTTCTACCGTCGTTTGTATCGATTGAGCAAAAAAGTTTTCTTCAAGTTTGGAACTATCGGCCGAATGGCTTACTCAACTTTGCGAGGTGCAGGTAAAGGACTTCTTGGCTCTTTCGCACCTAAGGGGATGTTCCCAAATCTTGATCTGAAGTACATCGGTCCAGTTGATGGTCACGACCTTCACGCAATGGAAGCTGCCCTAAAGCAAGCTAAGAAGTACGCCAACCCAGTTATTGTTCACGCCATCACTCAAAAGGGTAAAGGTTACGACCCAGCCGTCAGCGACGAAGCTGATCAGTTCCACGCAGTTGGACAGATTGACCCGGATACGGGTGTTTCAATCGAGTCCGCAGGGAAAAAGAGCTGGACTTCAGTATTTGCCGATGAGCTGGTCACTATTGCCGATAACAACAAGTCGGTAGTTGGCATCACTGCAGCGATGCTAATTCCTGTCGGTATGCACAAATTTGCAGCCAAGTATCCAGACCGAGTGTTCGATGTTGGAATTGCTGAACAGCACGCCGTGACATCCTCCGCTGGAATGGCTTTCGGTGGCCTGCACCCTGTGGTTGCGGTTTATGCAACGTTTATGAATAGGGCATTTGACCAGGTCTTGATGGATGTAGCCCTTCACAAGGCGGGAGTCACCTTTGTGCTTGATCGCGCTGGAGTCACCGGTCCAGATGGCGCTAGCCATCACGGAATGTGGGATCTTGCGATGCTCCAGATCGTTCCAGGAATTCGCATTGCATCTCCCCGTGACGAAACTCGCCTCAGAGAACAGTTGGCCGAAGCTGTTGCTATCAGCGATGCCCCAACAGTGATTCGCTTTTCGAAGGGCACTGTTGCCAACGAGTTGCCGGCAATTAGAAGACTCGAAGATGGGGTGGATGTGCTTCACGAATCTTCGGCCAAGGACGTTCTGATTCTTACCGTCGGTGCAATGGCTGAAACTGGAATTCAGGTTGCCAAGATGCTTTCAGACCAAGGAATTGGCTCAACCGTGGTTGATCCTCGCTGGGTAATCCCAGTTCCAAAATCGATTGTCAAGATGGCAGCTGATCATCGACTAGTTGTCACAATCGAAGATGGTATTCGTGTCGGCGGTATTGGAACCAGAGTTCGTCAAGATCTTCGAGCCGCGCAGATTGACACTGCTTTGAGTGAGATTGGTCTACCGGATGAATTCTTGGAGCACGCTTCCAGAAATGAAATTCTGGAACGAGTGGGTCTGACTGCACAGAGTATTTCTAGGGAGATAGTCGCCCAAGTTCTAGGCTCTAGAGTTCCTCATGCTCGTCCGATGCCGGGAGATCAGCCGCTGTCTGATCGACCGGAGCTGTCTTCGCAAGAATAAAGGCATCAACAATCAACTGAGCAGTTAGCTCAACCTGCCAGTTTCTGGCACCTAGTTCATCCAGCCTCTCGGACAGAGCTTCCTTCGATAAATTCACCGGGGGAGTGAAGCTAACCTGACGCAAAATCTCCGGAGTAAGTAAGTTCTCTAATGGAACTGATTTTTTCTCAGATAGTTCAATCAGGGAAGCCTTCGCGTAATTGAGTCGACGGTCGGCTTCAGGAAACTTCGTAATCCAGTTGCGGTGATTTGGGATGGCATCGGTTTTCTCTGGTTTCAGACTCGGTAGTTCAGTTGCTTTCAGCGCAGATTGGATAGCATCCCACCAGAAGTCTAGATAAGAGCGGCTTGCTCGACCAGAGAAGGACTTCATAGCCGCAAGCTCTGGTCGCGTCTTAGGCTTTTGGGTTGCGGCTGCCAAAATTGAAGAATCAGGAATCAGCCTTCCTGGAGCAACATCCATTTTCTGAGCTAGTGATTCTCGAGCAGTCCAGAGCTGCCTAGCAATTTCATGGGAAAGTCTGTCCTGGACTTTATGTAAGCCTGTGATGCCACGCCATTTGTCGATTCTTTGCGGCTTTGGCTTAAAGCTCATTAGATAGACAAATTCTTGAGTGGCCCAATCAAGCTTGCCTTGTTGGTTCAGCAGCTCCTGGACTGCACTTGCCAGTTCATGGAGAACATCAACGTCAAGAGCTGCGTAATTCAACCAGGACTCAGGTAGTGGTCTAGTACTCCAGTCTGCAGCGGAGTGCTCCTTTGCAAGTCGGAACTGCAATAGTGATTCGGTTAGTGAGCCAAGTCCAACACGTGGTGCTCCTGCAAGGCGCCCTGCAAGTTCAGTGTCAAAGATTGAACCCGGGTAGAGTCCTATTTCATTGAGGCAGGGAAGATCTTGAGTGGCGGCATGCAAAATCCACTCGCGATCTTTTAGCACGGCTGCTAACTGCTGAAACGCCTTTGAGGCTGCCATGTCTGGAGTAGCCACTGGATCAATCAGGAAAATCTCTGAATCTACTGCTCGAATTTGAATCAGGTAGGCCCGCTGAGAATATTTGAAGCCTGAGGCGCGCTCAGCATCAATCGCTATTGGGCCAGTTGTGGCCTTCAGGACTGCAACAGCTTCTTGGAGTGCACTCTCATCGGTGATTAGCCTGGTTGCTGCGCGAGGGTGTTGAAGCAGTGGAAGTTCTGGAAGCTCGGGTGCTTCAGGTGATTCAGACAATTAGATTCTGCTGATTCCAGATTCAGGTGGAAGGCCAGACATCATGCACAGCAGGTCTTGCCAGGCTTCAAGGTGAGCAGAGAAGTTGTTATCAGTAGGTGACCAGGAAGCTCGCAACTCAAGCTCGGCATGGTCGCTGTGGCCAGAAATAGACCCGTACCCTTGCGAAATTATTCTGGTAATTGTTCCAGCCTCGGAAGCGTACCCGGCTGAACGACTGCGTAGCGCATCTTCAAGCCACGCCCAACAAACGTCTGTGATTAGTTCGTCTTGTCCGATGTCGGTTTCCAGGGGTGATTTTGCAAAACAGATAATTCGGTAGTTGCCACCCCAACCTTCTTGGGCTTCGTCGGAGTTTAGAAGAACAAAGCGGCCGGTACCTTGATCGGACCTATTCTCGTGAGCATCAATTCCGATGTTGGCGGCCAAGGCAACAGAGTATTTTGCAATCTTGTCAGGAGAGGGGATCTCTGTAATGTTGACGCCTTCGCGAATGTTCGCCTGGCGTAAGGACATCACCGCAAGCTGAAAGTCAGCGGTCGTGTCGGTTTTATCAGAAATCTCGAGCATTTGATTAACACTACGAGGCGCTCTTGGCCTTGGGCTTCTGCCACGCCGTTAGTGAGTCCAGAGCGAAAAGCTGTGATCCTCAGATTGTGCAAAAGATACGAGAACAGCTTCTCCATCAAATGGATTGCGCTGCGTTTCGGCAGTTTCGCTAGCGGCAATCGGTGTTCTAGTAATTGCCGATTGCCAAACTACGCCTGCCTCGAAGGCAAGGGCCGTCAGTGTCGGCCCAGCCTCAAGCAAGATAGAGCTAAACCCGTAGGAATTTGCCCAGTTTAGAAATCCATCAAAGGGCTTGCTACCAATTTGGACAGGCACATTCTTAGAACTTGTCTGCTCGGTTCTGACCGCAGCACTTGAAAAAAGAAACACCTTATTCGCTAGATCTTCAATTGCCGGGATACCGTCGAAGTCTCCGGTTAAAGAAAAGACTGCCAGGTGCGCCCCAGAACGCGGTGTTCGATACTGCTCGAGCCTTGCCGTAGCGGCATCGACCGCAATCAGTTCTGCACGTGAGCGAATTTCCAAGAGAAGTTCCCGATCTTCGCTACTCGATATCGAACGCGAGGATCCATCGCTTCCCGAAAACTTGCCCGACTGGGTGATTACGTGATTCGAGCGAATGCCAGACCAATTGCCATAGGCGGCTGCCAAGGATTTTGGTTCTGATGCACCCGAAGCTTTAGCTAGGCCAAAGATTGGTTTGATCACTGTTGAGATTTTTCCCGAAGCTGGCGCTTGATGCGCGAAAGAATTCCGAGCATCCCCCTGAGTCGAAGAAGTGAGACAGCTGATGATAGCGAGAGCTTGAAGGGAAAGTCCTGGTCGAATCCCAAGGCTTCATTGACGGGCAAGCCATCGATAACACTGAATAATAGACTGGCAAAGCCTCGAGTTGTTGGGGACTCGGCTGGTGCACTGAAAAACAAGCGTGTTAGTCCTTGATCATCAATTTCAACAAATAGAAATATGGGGGATTGGCATTCTTCGACTCGTTCTAACAGCTCTGGATGATCTGCATATCGCTGGGGCAGCTCCGGAAGAGCATCTGAAAACTCCAGCAACAGATCAAGTCGCTCGGAATCCCTAAGAATCTCGAAATCTTTGATCAGCTGTTCAGCTGTCTCAAGTGTCGGCATTTAGACCAGCTGAGGAATGGGACCAGGTTCGCTACCAACGGTGATTGGAGCCTTCACTAGAGAGCCCCACTCGCTCCAGGAACCGTCGTAGTTTCTTACCTTTTCAATTCCGATTAGGTACTTCAACACGAACCAGGTGTGTGATGAGCGCTCACCAATTCGGCAGTAGGCAATCACATCAGAATGGCCAGCTAGAGATGCTCCCTTGAGGTAAATCTCCTCAAGTGCTGCGCGGTCTTTGAAGCTTTGGTCTTCGTTGCAGGCTTTTGACCAAGGCACTGATGCGGCTGTTGGGATGTGACCTGCTCGAGATGCACCTTCGTCAGGGTAGCCCGGAGCTGTCAGACGTTCTCCCGCATACTCCTCTGGTGAGCGAACATCAATCATCGGCTTACCAAAGTGTGAAAATACGTCGTCTCTGAATGCACGCAGAGTGGAATCGTTTCTCTCCACTACTGGGTAGCTTGACGCTTGGACCGCAGGAACGTCCTTTATTAGATCTCTGCCTTCGCTGGTCCACTTATCACGGCCACCATCTAGTAGTCGAACATCTTCGTGGCCGAAAAGCTTGAACACCCAGAGAGCGTATGCCGCCCACCAGTTACTTTTGTCGCCATATAGCACTACAGTGTCATCTCGCTTTATGCCAAGACGTGACATAACCGCTGCAAAACCTGCTCCATCAATGTAGTCACGGGTGTCTTTGTCGTTCAAATCTGTATGCCAGTCAATCTTTCGCGCGGTTGGAATGTGGCCAGTCTGATAAAGCAGGACATCCTCGTCGGATTCCAATACAACTAGTCCTTCAGCACCCAAGTTCTGGGCAAGCCATTCGCTGCTAACAAGTGCACGCGGATTTGCGTACTCGGCAAATTTCGGACTGCTGTCTATGCTGATTGGCAACTTATTCTCCTTGTAGACTGATGGCTTGTTCGGGACCACACTAGGCGGTGTCATTGTCAACCATTTCAGGGGCTATTTGTTCCCTGGTTGAAATTCAACCCAATCCCAGTTTGTCAGAGGTGCTCAGTCAACTGGTACCCCCAAGAGAGTTTACCAAAGCCCGCTTCGATAACTACCTGCCGGATGAATCCTTCCCATCACAGGCTGCTGCGGTCGCATCCGCAAGAGATTTTGTTAGACCTTCGAGCCTTAAGGGATTGTTTTCTCGGCCAAAAACCACGATAAGTGCAGGCATATACCTCGATGGAGGCTTCGGCGTTGGTAAAACTCACTTGCTGGCTTCGATCTGGCACGATTTCAAAGGTCCAAAGGCATTTGGCAGTTTTCTTGCCTACACAAGTCTTATCGGACTACTTGGTTTCGCAGATGCCCTAAAGCAGCTTTCAAACTACGAGCTGTTGTGTATCGATGAGTTCGAGTTGGACGATCCTGGGGACACAATGTTGATGTCTAGGTTGCTTAGCGAATTAGGTGCCAAAGGAATTAGGTTCGCAGCCACTTCCAATACCCCTCCTAACGCCCTAGGGCAGGGCCGTTTTGCAGCCAAGGATTTTGCAAGGGAAATTTCTGCGATGTCAGATCGTTTTTTGATTGTCAGCGTTGATGGCGAGGACTATCGTCATCGGCCCGTGGACGGCCACACCCAGGCTTTGAGTGCCAATGATTACATGAGTCCCGTGGAGCAGAAGGTTTCCGAGGGCAAGAAAGTTGCCGTTGACGAATTCGATAAATTGCTTGCTCACCTTGCGAAAGTCCATCCTTCGAAGTTTCTAAAACTTATTGATGGGGTTGATTCTGTCGTCCTAACCAACGCTCACGTTCTGACCGATCAATCGGCAGCCCTCAGGTTCGTCTCGTTTGTCGACAGGCTCTACGAATCTCAAGTCAGCATTGGTTCAACAGGGGTCGGGCTAACAGAAGTTTTCTCGCCAGAGTATTTGTCAGGCGGATACAAAAAGAAGTATCTAAGGGCTATTTCGCGGATCGGTTCTTTGACTTCATCTTTTTAGTCCTGGGATTGTTCTTTAGATGCCAACGAGCACGGATCCAGAGTAAAGCTCCGCCGGCACCCATTGCCACAAATGATCCCAGTAAGACTCCAAGAACTGCTTGTGCGTAAAGTTCTTGATTGCCTAAAAATGCAAGGTGAGCCATCAGAAGCGAGACGGTGAATCCAACCCCGGCCAACAAACCCAACGGAATCAAGTCAAATATTCCAAGCGGGAGTCGGTCCTTGGGTTTGAGAAGTTGGTTGGCAATCACAGCTGCGATCGAAATGCCAACAACTTTTCCAACCGCAAGCCCGAAGAAGATTCCTGTAAAGACGTTGTTTGAATCGCCGGTCATGGTAGGTATCACAACCGCAACTGCAGTGAAAGCAAATAGCGGAAGAATCACAAAGTTTGTCGCAGGTTGCACCTTAGCAATCACACCGTGAGCACGAGTTGCGGGGATCAGAATCCCCAGCAAGACTCCTGCGATTGTGGCGTGGACACCTGATTGGTAAACGGTATACCAAAGAATTATTCCGAAACCTGCTCTGATAAGCCACTTATCTTTGGAGCGGGACATCTCAGCAAATCTAAAAGCAATAGCGACAGCAATGCAGGCCAGGAGCCAGGTCGGCTGGGCATCGGCAGTGTAGAAGATTGCGATGATAGCGATTGCGACCAGGTCATCAAAAATAGCCAGCGCCAAAAGGAAAATGCGCGCCTCTTTTGGCATTCCTCTTCCGAAGATTGCCAATAGTCCAAGTACAAAGGCGATGTCAGTAGCGGCAGGAATCGGCCAGCCCACAATTGCCTCTGTTCCCCAGTTCAAGTAGGCATAAATCGATGAAGGAACCGCAACGCCGGCGATCGCGGCAACCACTGGAACCAGCGCCCGCTTCGGGCTGGAAAGAGTTCCAGTAGTTAATTCATATTTGAGCTCAAGGCCCGCCACAAAGAAAAACACCGCTAGAAACAGATCCGAAACCACGTGGCCAAGGGTGATGTTTATGTTGATCAAATCAAGATTGAGCTTGAAATCGATGGCGTTTAGCACCGGCTGACCGAAAGGTGAATTTGCCAACAGCAATCCAACCATCGCGGCAAACATCATCACTAAAGCGGCGTTTCTTTCTGATTTCATAGTCCCAAAATACCCTGAAACTGGAAACAAAGAATTCACCTCGAGGGCGATCTTGAAACAATTCGGAAACCTACAACACTCATTCCTGAAACACACCAGGGCCAGAATGGCCCCAAGCACCAAAGCGGTGTGGTTCAGAAATTGAAAGGAACTCGAATGGAACAGGGAAATACTGCGTTCGTGCTCTTCTCCGCCGCTCTGGTGCTTTTGATGACACCTGGCCTAGCTTTCTTTTACGGAGGCCTTGTAAAGGCCAAATCCGTAGTTAGCATGATGATGCTCTCCTTCGGCTCGCTAGCGCTGATTGCTGTGCTGTGGGTGCTGTACGGATACGCCATCACGTTTGCCGATGTAGGCGATGTTGGATGGATTGGTATCCCACACATTATTGGAATTGACACCGCTGCCCTTGGACTAGCCGCTCAAGTTGCGGACGCCGCAGCTCCGGCAGGAAGCATTCCAGAACTAGCTTTCGTTGCCTTCCAGGCTACGTTCGCGATCATTACTGTCGCTTTGATATCAGGAGCAATCGCAGACCGAGCTAAGTTTGGCGCTTGGATGGTTTTTGCAGGGTTGTGGGCAACATTGGTCTACTTCCCAGTGGCGGGATGGGTTTTCAACTTCACTCCCGAAGACGACGGCGGCTGGATCGTCGACAAGCTTGGCGCTATTGACTTCGCAGGTGGTACAGCAGTCCACATCAATGCTGGAGCTGCTGCTCTAGCGCTGGCAATTGTGCTTGGCAAAAGGTTTGGATTCTCAAAGGGAATCATGCAGCCTCACAACGTCCCATTGACACTGATTGGAGCGTCTCTACTGTGGTTTGGTTGGTTCGGCTTCAACGCCGGTAGCCAACTGGCAGCTGACGGTGTTGCCGCTTTGGCTGTTGTGAACACCATTGCTGCTCCAGCTGCAGCCATGCTGGGCTGGATCACCGTTGAAAAGCTTCGTCATGGCAAAGGAACTTCCATTGGTGCAGCCTCAGGCGTTATTGCTGGCTTAGTGGCCATCACACCAGCGGTTGCATCCGTCGAGCCGGTTTGGGCGATCGTACTTGGACTAATTTCTGGAGTGGTCTGTGCCTTGGCAATCGATATGAAGTTCAGCTTCGGTTTTGATGACTCTCTGGATGTAGTTGGAATCCACTTAGTTGGAGGAATAATCGGAACACTAGCTATCGGTGTCTTTGGTACTGGCGTAGGAGCGCTGTTTGGCTTCGGCTTTGGTCAGCTATGGGCGCAGCTAATCGGTGCTGGAGCGGTACTTATCTATAGCTTCGTGATGGCACTGGTAATTGGATTCGCCATTGAGAAAACTATGGGCTTCAGGGTTAGAGCCGAAGACGAGATTGCCGGAATCGACACCGTGGTCCACGGTGAAGAGGCATACGCCTTTGCTCGCGGCAGCAACTAGCAAAAACTAACCAAAGCGGGGGCCGAGTTGGTCCCCGCTTTGGCGCTTAACTGCTAGGCACGGCCTGGGAGATGTGGCAGGGAAGTGTGATTTGAGTTAGAGTAGCCAAGCAACTTAGGTTGTTAGCGGATGTGGCTCAGTGGTAGAGCATCACCTTGCCAAGGTGAGGGTCGCGAGTTCGAATCTCGTCATCCGCTCGCAGTGGTGAAACCCCACGCATCGGTGGAGTGGCCGAGAGGCTAGGCAGCGGCCTGCAAAGCCGTCTACACGGGTTCGAATCCCGTCTTCACCTCCGAGTAAAAAAGGAAATGGGCGATTGGCGCAGTGGTAGCGCGCTTCCCTGACACGGAAGAGGTCACTGGTTCGAACCCAGTATCGCCCACTGACACATAACTGGCCCAAGAATTGATTCGAGGAAGAGCTTGCCACAGCGAAGCGACTACGACCTCGTTCTAATTGGTGGCGGAATCATGAGCGCCACGCTCGCTGTAATCCTCAAGCATCTAAAGCCCGATCTGAAGCTTGTAGTACTTGAGCGTCTTCCAAAAATTGCTGAGGAATCTTCAAACGCCTGGAACAACGCCGGGACAGGTCACGCGGCACTTTGTGAACTGAACTACATGCCGGATAGTTCCGATGGAAGCATCCCATCGGCGACAAAGGCTATAGCAATCAACCAGCAGTTCCAAGAATCGAGAGAGTTCTGGGCGAATCTAGTTCAATCCGGTGTCATGAAATCACCGGAGACTTTTATCCACTCAATACCTCACATGACATTTGTTCAAGGGTCAAAAGACGTTGATTACCTCAAGCGCCGTTTCGAGGCTTTGAAAAACCAACCACTTTTCGCAGGCATGGAGTTTTCGGAAGATCCGAAACAGATTGCTAAATGGGTTCCTTTGATGCTGGAAGGTCGAAGCGAATCGACCATTGCGGCAACAAGAATTGATCAAGGAACGGATGTTGATTACGGGGCAGTCACAAGGCAGCTTTTTGATTGGCTGGCTCAATCTGGAGTAGAGGTGCTCACCTCGCACGAAGTTTCTAAAGTCAAAAGAAGTAATACCGGCTGGACTATTCGCGGAAAGCACGAAAGCCAGAAATTTACAGTTAACGCACCGAAGGTTTTTGTTGGAGCCGGGGGCTGGGCATTGAAGTTGCTTCAGAATTCAGGCATCAAGGAAATTTCAGGTTTTGGAACTTTTCCGGTTAGTGGTCATTTTCTAAAGACAGAGAATCCTGATCTTGTTGCAAAGCATCAAGCAAAGGTTTACTCCCAAGCTGCTGTCGGAGCTCCTCCGATGTCAGTGCCTCATTTGGACACTCGCATAATTGATGGAAAGTCGTCACTTTTGTTCGGACCGTTCGCTGGTCTGAACCTAAAGTTTCTAAAGCACGGTTCAATCCTGGATCTTCCTAAGTCCTTGCGTTTTGCAAATCTCTTGCCCTACCTTTCGGTTGCGCTGACAAATTTCCCGCTGGTTGTTTACCTGATCAAGGAGATTGCAAAATCCCCAAAGCAGAAAATTGAAAGCCTTCGCGAGTTCGTGCCAAATGCCAATTCCGCGGATTGGGAGCTCTATGAGGCCGGACAACGAGCCCAGGTGATCAAGCCCAAAGGACTTTCTGGTTCACTCCAGTTTGGAACAGAAGTAATCAGCTCGGCCGACGGGTCGATTGCTGGCTTACTTGGTGCTTCTCCTGGAGCCTCGGTAGCGGTTCGCGTGATGCTGGATGTAGTGAAAAAGATCTACCCTGCCGAATTTGATAAATGGCAACCGGGCATAAAAGCTCTTGTGCCAAGTTACGGGCTTGAGTTAAATGAAAATGCGAAACTAGCGGCAGCTTCCTTAGACAAGACGGCTAAAACGCTAAAGCTCAAAGCTTAAGCGACCGCAACTCCAAGCACGGCACCGATCCCGTAAGCAATACCCATTGTTAGCAATGAAACGATTACGTTTCGAATAACAGCGCGAAGTGGCTTTGCCTTGCCAATCTTGGCTCCAAAGTATCCAGTCAATGCAAGGGCTATAACCACCGAGCAAACAGTTGTGATCTCACGGTATTCAACCCAAGGTCCAGCAATTGCAACGATCGGCAGCACCGACCCCAAAGCAAATGCAATAAACGATGCAATGGCGGCAGCTTTTGGGGAGACGTGCTCGTCGGATGAGATACCAAGTTCTGCTTCGGCGTGAGCTCTCATCGGATCGGTGGTGGAAAGCTCTTTGGCAATTTCAAGCGAGAGCTTTTCTGAAATTCCACGATTCCGGTAGTAGCTAGCTAATTCGCTTAGCTCCTGTTCGGGTTTGTCGCTTAGTTCTTTGCGCTCTTTTGCAAGCGCTGCCATCTCGCTATCGCGCTGAGCGCTCACGGAGGCATATTCGCCACCAGCCATAGAAATAGAACCAGCAACTAGGGAAGCAACTCCTGCAATAAGGATCGGACCACTTTCAACTGTTGCTCCTGCAACACCCATAACGATTCCAGCGGTGGAGACAATTCCGTCATTGGCACCTAGTACTCCAGCTCGCAGCCAGTTGAGTCTGCGGGCAAGAGCCTTACGCTCTTCGGCGCGAGTATCTATTGGGCTGGTCATTTGTGTTTAGTCCTTGAGGTTTGGTTTTCAGGCTACAGGCTACCAAAGCCTAAGTTGGTAGCTGGTTAGGATAGTAAAGCCTTGACCGATTGGAACAATTTTGCCAGAGACCATCGAGCTGACCCTTGAAGGTGCGCCAACAGCAGTTGCTAGCGGCTCGACTGGTTTTGAGGTTTTTCAAGATAAGAAAGTTGTCGCTCAGCGCGTAAACGGGGCGCTAAAGGACTTAGCTCACGTACTTGCCGCTGGCGACAAAGTTGAAGCGGTCCTGATTGATTCAGCAGATGGTTTGAGCATTCTCCGACATTCAACCGCCCATGTTCTTGCGCAGGCTGTCCAGAAGATTAACCCTGATGCGCGTTTAGGTATCGGACCTCCAATCACTGATGGTTTCTACTACGACTTCGATGTAGCTGAACCATTCACACCTGAGTCTCTAAAAGCATTGGAAAAAGAGATGGATCGAATCATTCGATCCGGTCAGCGTTTCGTTCGAAGAGTAGTTACCGACTCGGCAGCTGCCCAGGAGCTTTCGAATGAGTCAAACAAACTTGAATTGATTTCTCTGAAGTCATCTGAGAATTTGGCTGAGGGCGCGGCTGAAGTTGGTTCCGGCGAATTGACTATTTACGACAACGTTGACCCTCAATCAGGGGAAGTAGTTTGGAAAGATCTTTGCCGGGGTCCGCATCTTCCAAATACTCGGATGATCGGAAACGGTTACGCGCTTACTCGATTGGCTGCTGCCTACTGGAGAGGCAACGAAGCCAACAAGCAGCTCCAAAGAATTTACGGAACCGCCTGGCCTTCCAAGGATGAACTCAAGGCACATCTCGAACGACTAGAAGAAGCGGCCAAGCGCGATCATCGTCGCCTCGGCGCAGAGCTTGATTTGTTTTCCTTCCCGGAAGAAATTGGATCAGGGCTTGCAGTGTTTCACCCGAAGGGGGGAATCATTCGCAAAGCGATGGAGGACTATTCTCGTGCCCAGCATGAGAAAGCCGGCTATGAATTTGTCTACAGCCCTCACATAACCAAATCGAACTTGTTCGAAACTTCTGGGCATCTTGCTTGGTATTCCGAGGGAATGTTCCCTCCTATGAAACTCGATGAAGAAGTAGACGCGGATGGAGTAGTACGCAAAGCAGGCCAGGACTACTACCTAAAGCCGATGAACTGCCCGTTCCACATTTTGATTTACAAATCTCAGGCCCGGTCTTACCGTGACCTACCTTTGAGGATGTTCGAGTTTGGGTCTGTGTATCGCTACGAGAAATCCGGTGTAGTTCACGGACTTACGCGAGTACGCGGAATGACCCAAGACGATGCTCACTTGTTTGTCACCCAAGAAGACATGGAATCAGAGCTAACTTCGGTTCTGAACTTCGTGCTTGATTTATTGAGGGATTACGGTCTAACGGATTTCTATCTCGAGCTTTCAACGAGGGACCCGGAAAACGAGAAGTTCGTTGGCTCGGATGCTATTTGGGAAGCTGCTACATCAACCCTTGAGAAGGTTGCCACCGATTCCGGTCTCGAGCTTGTCCCTGATCCAGGAGGGGCTGCTTTCTACGGCCCAAAGATTTCCGTTCAAGCACGAGATGCAATTGGCAGAACTTGGCAGATGTCAACAATCCAATTGGATTTCAATCTTCCTGATCGATTCGACATTGAGTACACAGCCAGCGATGGAACCAAGAAACGTCCAGTAATGATTCACCGTGCGCTCTTTGGTTCCATTGAACGATTCTTTGCGGTACTTACCGAGCACTACGCCGGACATTTTCCACCATGGCTTGCTCCTGTGCAGGTAGTTGGTATTCCGGTTGCAGATGAATTTGCACCTTATCTTTCGGACATCATTTCTCAGCTAAAGGCAAAGGGCGTTAGAGCCAGCGTTGACCTAAGCGATGATCGGATGCAAAAGAAGATTCGAAACCACACAAAAGACAAGGTGCCATTCCAGTTGATCGCCGGAGGCGACGACCGTGACGGGGGATCGGTAAGTTTCCGATACCGTGACGGAGCTCAAGTAAATGGAGTATTAGTTGCTGATGCTATTGAGCAGATAGTTTCGGCAATCGCTAATAAGGAGCAGGTCTAGTTGGACAAGCCGGAGTTTCTTCCAGGGGTACCTGATAATTTTCAACGCCTTTGGACTCCACACCGTTTGGTTTACATACAAAACGGCCAGCAGCCACCAGCGGACGAATGTCCATTTTGCTTGGCTCCAGCAGGTAGCGACGAGGATGGCCTCATTGTTTATAGAGGAAAAACTTGTTTTGTTTTGTTGAACCTTTTTCCTTATAACTCCGGCCATCTTTTAGTTTGCACCTACCGTCACGTTCCGGATTACGACCAGACCACCCCTGAAGAAGCAGCTGAGATGGGGTCACTTACAAAGCGAGCCATGGAAGTTCTTAGAACTGTCGCCCAGGCTCAGGGCTTTAACATCGGCATGAATCAAGGCGTGCTAGCTGGTGCTGGAATCGCGGAACATCTGCACCAGCACATCGTTCCCCGTTGGGCTAATGATTCAAACTTTTTTCCAATCATCGCCAAAACCAAAGCTATGCCAAGGCTTTTAGGTGAAATCAGGGCTGAGATACAGGCAGCCTGGGGCTAGCGGGTTCTTTGCCGCCTGATTTGTCAGGTTAGTATTGTCTCCATGAACCCCTCAAAGAACGAATCAACTCCTCTTGTAAAGCGCGGCTTAGCCGAAATGCTCAAGGGCGGCGTCATCATGGACGTTGTCAATGTAGAGCAGGCAAAGATTGCCGAAGACTCTGGAGCAGTAGCAGTTATGGCACTCGAGAGAGTTCCAGCTGACATTCGTGCTCAAGGGGGCGTTGCAAGAATGAGCGACCCGGACATGATTGACGAAATCATGAAGGCTGTTTCGATTCCGGTGATGGCCAAGGCTAGAATCGGTCACTTTGTTGAGGCTCAGGTTCTTCAGAGCTTGAAGGTTGACTACATCGACGAGTCAGAAGTTTTATCTCCTGCCGACTATGTAAACCATATCGATAAGTGGAAATTTGATGTTCCATTTGTTTGTGGGGCAACCAATCTTGGGGAGGCGCTACGACGCGTCACCGAAGGTGCAGCGATGATTCGTTCCAAGGGAGAGGCTGGAACCGGTGACGTTTCCGAAGCAACCAAGCACATCCGTACAATTCTTGGTGAAATCAACGCACTTTCAGCCAAGACCGAAGACGAGCTATACGTTGCCGCCAAAGAGCTTCAGGCTCCTTACGACTTGGTTCGCGAAGTTGCCCGCACTAAGAAACTTCCGGTTGTTCTATTCGTTGCAGGCGGAGTAGCCACACCTGCAGATGCAGCAATGATGATGCAGCTCGGTGCAGATGGAGTGTTCGTGGGCTCAGGAATCTTTAAATCCGGCGATCCAGTCAAGCGTGCGGCCGCAATCGTAAAGGCAGTTGCTGCTTACAACGACGCAAGTGTTGTTGCAGATTCATCCAGGGGACTGGGCGAAGCGATGGTCGGAATCAACGTGAAGGATCTTCCAGCACCACATCGTCTCTCGGAGCGCGGCTGGTAAGTGCGCGTCGGCGTATTTGCTCTGCAGGGTGATGTTCGCGAGCACCTGCAACTACTAACATCACTGGGCGTCGAATCTATCGAGGTTCGAAATGCGGACCAACTCGCAACTGTCGATGGCTTGATTCTTCCCGGTGGTGAGTCAACCACCATCTCTAAACTGATCGACATATTTGGGCTTCGTGATGATTTACTCGCGTACATATCCAGTGGCAATCCTGTTTATGGAACCTGCGCTGGAATGATCATGCTCGCATCCGAGGTACTGGATGCGGCGTCCGGTCAGCAAAGCCTAAAGGTCATGGACATTTCCGTACGACGCAATGCGTTTGGTTCTCAGCTTGACTCATTCGAAGCATCAATCGAGTTTGCAGGAAAAACGGTGGATGCAGCTTTCATCCGGGCTCCGATTGTTGAACGTGTAGGCGAGCAGGTACAAGTGCTTTCTAAACTTTCATCCGGAGCAATAGTTGCCGTAAAACAAGGCAATTTGCTAGCCACCTCGTTCCATCCAGAACTTACGGGGGATAGCGCTGTCCACGAGTACTTCCTAGGGATGATTTCAAAATCCCATTAGGTTCTCACCTAGAATTCAAAGCGAAGCTAATCAAGGAGAGTAATGTCTGGTCATTCCAAGTGGGCCACTACTAAGCACAAAAAAGCAATTATCGACTCTCGTC
>Ga0247831_1000754_pt1 | contig 69454 bp, 69 predicted proteins | sample LaCruzMarch2015__9_FD_192406 | JGI IMG/M metagenome (GOLD analysis project Ga0247831, IMG submission 192406) | Freshwater microbial communities from meromictic Lake La Cruz, Castile-La Mancha, Spain - LaCruzMarch2015_1m | ecosystem: Environmental > Aquatic > Freshwater > Lake | place: Spain...
CCAAGCGTTGGCGTTTTCCAGCCATTTTTCGTGGAGAAACAGACGCTGCGGCAGGTCGTGGCTCTGCAGCTCCGGCTCATACATCAGCGCGATTGCGGGATGTTGGTTCAGGCAGGCGTAGAGCATCGATGTGCCTGAGCGGAAGACGCCTGTGACGAAGAGATGCTTGGGAGTTTGGCTGGAGGGCATGCTAAGGAGAGCCGGTGTAATATTGGCAGGTGCAGCGGATTATTTCAAGCTATGCTGCCGCCTTTGGTTGCGACTTTTGTGAGTAGTCGCTCCATGGAGAGAGGAGTCAGGTGGTGGCGTTTCCAGCACGCGGTTTTCTTTAACTGATAGAGGTAGGAAACTTCGAGGCGGTATCGAGGAGTTTTTGGGCGAGCGGGAGGAAGCGGAGGGCGCGGTCGTGCCATTGGGTGACGCGCTTGAGGCGGAGTTGGTAGTCGGCGTTGTGCTCGGAGGGTAGGCTGGCGAGGAGGGGCTTGAGGCCGGCGAGCTGGGTTTTGCTCGAGTCGATGCGGGGAATGAGGCGCTGGCGGACAAAGCCGGAGATCAGGAGCTTCAGCTCGAGCTTTGCGGCGTAGGTGGCGGTGCGCGTGCTCGCGTTGCGCTCGATGGCTCCGAGCGTCTCCAAGGCGCGGAGGCCCTGGCTTGCGGAGCCTTTGCTGATACTGAGTCGCGCGGCGATGTCATCCATCGTCAGCGGCTCGGGGGAGGCGAAGAGAATGCCGTAGATCTGGCCGTGGGAGCGGGGGTTGCCGAAGAGATCAGCCAGCTCGGAAAAGACCTCGACGAGCGTGTTTTCAAAGTGCGCGCGGGAAGCCGTATCGGTGGCTTGCGTTTCAGGAAGAAGTGGTGCGGCGAGGCTCATCGGGAATCAGCGTTTCACAAAAAGCCCAAGAATTCAATTCAAAATGAATTTTATTTTTCGGAGGCCGGCGGGCGGGATCGCCACCAAGCCGCAAGCAGGCTGCCGATCAGACAATGGTAAACGGCAGAGATGGCTGCAGGAACCGGGGCGAGCGCGAATTGGGAAAAGTGGCGCGTGGCGAGCGCGGCGCCGAGGCCGCTGTTCTGCATGCCCACTTCGATGGAAATGGTGCGGCGGAGGGACTCCTTGCAGCCACTGGCCAGGGCGAAAAGGTAACCCACTCCGAACCCCAAGGCGTGCAGCAAAAAGACCGAGACAAAAAGAGGCAGGGCTGCGCGGGCAATTTCCGCCCTCTTGGAGGCTAAGATGCAGCCGACAATCAAGACGACGACCGCCGCGCTGAGCAGAGGGCCGATGGTATCCACCCAAGAGCGGATTCTCTCGGGGTGTTTCATTTTCCCCAAGAGGGTATTCGCCGCCACGCCGCAGAGGAGTGGGAGCATAACAACAATCAGCATCGATCGAAAAAGCGCGGCGGCATCGACGGGCAACCACGCCCCGGCAAGCCAATGGGTGAGCAGTGGCGTGGCGAAAATGGCGACGATGGTGGAACACATCGTCAGTAAAACGCTCAGAGGCACATTGGCCTTGGCCAGGTAGCAGATCACATTGGAAGCCGTGCCACCGGGGCAGCAGGCGACGAGGATGAGGCCGATGGCCAGGCCGGTTTCGAGCTGAAACATGCGGGCTATGAGCCATCCGGAAGCGGGCATGATGAGGAACTGGGCCGCCACGCCAATGGCGACATTTTTCGGATCCCGCGCCACGGCCGCGAAGTCTGCAAAACGCAATGTGAGCCCCATGCCAAGCATGATCACGCCGAGGCCGACTTCGATGTGCGGTTGAAACCAAGTCCACGCCGCCGGTTGGTTCCAGGCCCAGACGCAGCCGAGGATGATCCACAAAGGGAAAAGCGCGACAGTCGTTCCAAGAATGCGTTTGAAGTTCACACGGGTAGTCTTTCAGGGGAGTTCAAGATCCAGCGATGAAATTTTCACGGTGCCTCCGTGGTGGGAGCAAGCGGGAGGAGAAGCGTTTCAAAGTCACTCGCTCATTGATCCGGCCCGTGCTGGAAAAATGATCGTAACAAACCGGAAAATCTCCAAATCTTGCGTGCCTCGTGCAGAGGCCCTGTGAACCCAATTTCCACCAGCAAGACAGCAACCCGTGAAATCCTGTGGCCGATTGTCCGTCCCCACATGCCGCTGCTGACCGTCGCAACCATCCTCAACGCCCTGCATGGTTTTGCGATCACCTTTCAGGTTTTCACGGTTGGCTGGCTGATTGATTGGGTGCTTGGAAAGGGAGCCGTTCCGCAAAATCCCTTCATCTTTCGGACGACCATTCGCAAAAACATTCAGGTTGCCAAGCCCGATGCGACCGACGCTGAGATCGAGTCCGCCTGCAGCCGAGCGAATGCGTGGGAATTCATCCCAAAGCTCGCTGAGGGGCTTGATACGCGTGTCGGCGAGGGCGGATCAAACCTGAGCGGCGGCCCGCGCCAACGCAGCCTTATCCTTCGCAACGGCCAAATCCAACAGGATGGCAGCTACGACGCGCTCGTCACAATCCCGGGCCTCTTCCGCGAACTCGTGGAGGGGCAGCAACTCTTCATATCCTGATCCACAATGCCGCGAGTTATTTTCCACCTCGATATGGATGCGTTCTACGCCTCGGTCGAACAGCGCGATGATCCGCGGTTGGCGGGCAAGCCTGTGATTGTTGGAGCGTCCCCCGAGCGTCGCGGGGTGGTGTGTGCGGCAAGTTACGAGGCGCGCGCGTATGGTGTGCGATCCGCCATGCCGTCGCGCACGGCCCAGCGGCTGTGTCCCGATGGCGTGTTCATTCGCCCGCGCATGGATGTCTACCGCGCCGAGTCGCGAGAAATTATGGCGAGGCTCGCCACATTTGGCGGGCAGGTGGAACAGGTTTCCGTGGATGAAGCCTATCTCGACATGAGCCACAGGTTCGAGGTGTTCACGCGGGAGGCCGTGGTCGAGCTCGGCAGGCAAATGAAGGAGGTGATCCGCGCGGAGAGGCAGCTCACGGCGAGCATCGGGATCGGGGCAAACAAGCTGCTGGCAAAAATCGCCAGTGACCATGGAAAGCCGAACGGCCTCTTCTGCATCACCGAGGAGGAGAAGGTGGCCTTCCTGCGGCCGCTTCCGGCATCCGCCATTCACGGGGTCGGGAAGGTGACGGCCGAGGCGCTCGCAAGAATGGGTCTGCGCACGATTGGCGACATCCAGGATTATGGTGGCGACCTGCGGGCGGTGGCCGGCTCGTTCGCGACGAAACTCAAAGCCTACGCGTTCGGGGACGACGCACGCGCCCTCGATCTCGATGGCGAGGTGAAAAGCATCAGTGCCGAGGAAACATTCGAGCGCGATACCGACGACCGCCGGATTCTCGTTCCCGCGCTCAAGGAGCAGGCCCGTGACATCGCCGCGAAGCTTGGCAAGGAGCGGCTTGCCGGCCGCACCGTTCAAGTGAAGGTCCGCTACAGCGACTTTAAGACAGTGACCAGACAGACAAGTGTGGAGGAGCCTTTTGAGGCGGCGGAAACGATCTACGCGATTGCTTGTGCGATCCTGCGGAGGGAGGGGGTGGTCGACCGCCCGCTGCGCCTGATCGGGCTTGGCGTGTCTGGACTCGTGCCGCCGAGCGCCCAGATGGTTTTTGATTTCGACGGCGTCCAAAAACACCCGGAACCGGCTCAGGGAGTGGCTTTCGGAGCGGCGGGGCGGTCCATCGCGATCAACTCGGAGACGGTGGCGAATTTGTAGCCCTTTGCTTGGAGGGCATCGAGGGCGGCGGGCATGGCGTCGATGGTGGAGGCGTGGATGTCGTGGGCGAGGATGATGGCGCCTGGAGCGGCATTTTTGATGATGTGGCTGGAGACATGATCGGCTTTGCGGATTTTCCAGTCTTGGGGATCGACTGACCAGAGGATGACGCTGAGGCCGTATTCCTCGTGGAGGCGTTTGGTGATGCCCGCGTTGATGGCCATGTAGGGCGGGCGCATGGTCACGGGGAGGACGCCGGTGGCCTGTTGGATGGCATCATTGGTCTGGGTGATTTCAGCGGCGAGCGCTGTCGGGCTGAGCTTCGGGAGTTGAGGGTGGTTCCATGTGTGATTGGAGATTTCGTGGCCCTCGTCAACGATGCGTTTGGCGATGTCGGGATATTCGGCGACAAGTTTTCCAATGACGAAAAATGTGGCCTTGATGCCGCGCTCTTTGAGGATGTCGAGGAGACGGGGGGTAAGCTTCGGGTGAGGGCCGTCGTCGAAGGTCATGGCCACCGTGTTGCTCTCGACATTGCAACTGTTGTAGGACGGCTTGCGCGGGGTGGTCGGGGCTGGAGTGGGCATGGGGGCGGCTACCGCAAGCAAGGGGGTGTTCGTAGGGTTAATGCCTGGCTGTGGCTCCACCACGACAGGCGCTTGGGGAGCTGGGCGCGAGGGAATTTGGGCCTTGGCAGGTGCGTGAGATGTTAGGCAGATAGCGACTGTGAAAAAAAGAAAGGTGCGGGCGAATGCGGAGATCATCGGAATTCTCATGCGAAGGTGGATGGGTGAAGATGGCACGGTTCAGTGGAAAAAAAAGCAACTTTTGCCGTAGGTTGTTCAGGGTTCGCTCAGGGTTTCCACTGGATTTTTGTGCCGGCGGGGAGAAGTCGGGCGGCGCGGAGGGCGTCCCAATTGGTGAGACGGAAGCCGCCGATTCCCTCGAGCGTTTGCATGGCGGCGGGCACGCTGGATCCGTGGAGGCCGAAAGATTGGGGAGTGGTCTCGGAGGTCTTGGCCAGATTGATCCAGACGACGCCGACGGGGTTATTGGGGCCCGGCGGCAGGTATTGTTCCTGCGCGAGCACGGGGCGAACCGTGGCGGGTGTGGGGTTGGGATTGGTGTAAAAGGGGCTCCGTTTTTCGACTTGGACGACGCGGTCCTCTTGCAGTGTGGCAAGTCTGGGGTGGGCGATGACATCGAGAACCGTCCACTCGCCGCGTCCACGCAGGCCAGGACGGGCGCGACCGACGGGCATGACGGCAATGAGCCGGCCGGAGCGGAAAATTTCGAGCGTCGAGACATCGGTGATCGTTGCGGAGAGGGGATGGGATGGATCTGCCGAGGGTTGCAGACCGGTCGCAGGAATTTTTTCGATTTCAAACGGCATCACATTCGGCACGCGGAAGAGTGACCCAGCAACGGGTTGGGTGCCGAGCGACGGGTTGAGCTTTCGCAGGAAGGCCTCGTCGCAATGGAAGCGCTCGGCGACGAATTCCCACGGGGAGCGGTAAGCGAGGAAGTCGGCGGTGACCAATTCCTGATAGGTCGGGGGAGGCGTGGGGGCGGGCTTGGCTTTCGGGTTCGGCTTGCCGGCGGTTTCGCTTACGGCGCGGGCGGCTTTCGGCGGGGCGATGAAGCGGAAGTCGTCCGCGCGCAGGGTGTATGTGCCAAGCGTATCGCGCGTGTATTCCTTGGCACGCTCAACCAGGGTCGGGTGATCGAGCGTTTCGCCCCGGGCGGTCTGGTAGAGGTGGAGCGTCTTGCCGAAAAGCGGGTCTGGCGTGTCGCTGATCGGGCCGGTGCCAAAGCCTTGGTTGTCCAAGAAAACGCGGAGGAGGAGGACTTCTGACAATGCGATATCTGCTGGCGGTGGTGCGGTGGTTTGGGCTGCTGAAGACTTGGGTGTGCTTTTCAGAAGGCGCTTTTCTTCTGGACTGGGGATGCGCAGTTGTTGCCCGATTTTCAGAAAGTCGGTTTCCAGGGCGTTGAATTCCTTGAGTTGGGCTACAGAGAGTTGGAGCCGCTTGGCGATGTGGATGAGGACATCGCCTTTTTTAACCGTGTAGATATCTTGCGCCGACAGGAGTGCGGCGGCGCTGCCGGACTGGGTGGAGGGCCGTTGCTGGAGCACGGGAACCTCGCGGGTGGGCAGTCCCCATGCGGCCGAGGTCGGCGGGGCGACATTCCACTTCCATTTCACCGCGCGCTCGAGGCCGGGCTCGACCGTCTGCGCGAGGGCAGGGAAAAAGGCGGACGCCAACAGGAAAATCGTGCTGAAGGAAATGGCGAGCCGGTATGGCATGGGGAGGTGGAGGGATTTTTTAGACAGAATTAACAAATTTCGCAGAATGGACAGTGCCTCCGCGTTTGGCCTTGAGGATAGACTCAATGCGGGTGAGCGGCAGGGTATTGATGACATCGTTTTTTGTGAGCCAGCCTTTACGGGCGACGCCGACGCCGAAGAGGAGATCCTGCAGGCCGGCGGTCGTGTGGGCATCGGGATTGATGGCGCATTTCACGCCTTTCTCTTTGGCGAGAGGCCACCAGCGCCAGTCGAGATCCAGGCGGCGGGGATTGGCGTTGAGTTCGATGATCGTGCCCGTGGCGGCAGCGGCATCGAGGATGGCGGGAATATTCAGTTGGTAGGGTTCGCGGCTGAGGAGGAGGCGGCCGGTGAGGTGGCCGAGCATGGTGACATGGGGATTTTCCATGGCGCGAATGATGCGGTTAGTCATCTCGGCCTCCGGCATGGTGAAGGACGAGTGGACGCTCGCCACGACATAATCGAGCGTGGCGAGGACTTCATCCGCAAAATCCAGAGAGCCGTCCTTGAGAATGTCGCACTCGGTGCCGGCGAAAATGCGGAAGTCCTTGTCGGCAGCATTGAGTTCCGCGATGCGGGCGACTTGGGCGGCGAGGCGTATTTCGTCGAGGCCGCTTGCCTGAAATGACGCCTTCGAGTGGTCGGCGATGCCGAGATATTCGAGCCCGAGTTCCTTCGCGGCGGCGACCATGTTTTCCAGAGTGGCGCGGCCGTCGCTGGCGGTCGTGTGATTGTGAAAGGTGCCGCGAAGGTTCGTCCACTCGATGAGGTGGGGGAGTTTGTGTTTTTCGGCGGCATCGATTTCCCCCCGGTCTTCGCGGAGTTCGGGCTCCACGGGATCGAGGCCGAGTGCGCGGTAGATGTCGGCCTCCTCGTGAACCTCGGGCAGAGGTTCGCGGAGCTCGCGTCCCTCGGCGGCACTGAAGCGGTATTCGTTCAGCGACCAGCCCCGCGAGAGCGCGCGGGAGCGCATACGCACATTGTGCTCCTTGCTGCCGGTGAAATAATTCAAGGCGAAGGGAAACTCGGGGCCTGTGACGGCGCGGAGATCGCATTGGATGCCGCTCTTGAGGATGACGCTGGATTTTGTCGCGCCGTGGGCGAGCACATTTTCCACCAAGGGATGGGTGGTGAAAAATGCCATGACGGCTTCCGGTTGTTTGGTGGAAACGATGAAGTCGAGGTCGCGGACGATTTCTTTTTTCCGGCGGAAGCTGCCGGCGATCTGGGCGAGGTTGACATCCGGATGTCCGCGCAAGTCGTCCAGGAGGCCCTCGGCGATGTGGGCGACGTCGCCGAAGAGGAACTCCCCGGCGTGGCTGCGCATGTGCTCAATGCCCTTGAGGATGTTTGCGGCCGTCTTCTCGCCGAAGCCCGGCAGTGCGGCGACGGATCCGTCCTTGCAGGCGCGCTCCAGGCTTGTCACGGAGTGGACTTTCAAGGTGTCCCAGAGCGCTTTGATTTTTTTTGCGCCGAGGCCCTGAATCTCGAAAAGCGTGAGAATGTCGGGCGGAAATTCCTCGCGAAGGTTGTCGTAGTAGTCGAGACGGTTGTGGGTGGAAAGCTCGGTGATTTTTTCTCCAGTGGCCTTGCCGATGCCGTCAACTGCCGTGAGCCGGTCCTCGGCGATGAGCGTCTCGAGTGGCTCGGAGAGGGCCTCCAGCGCGCGGGCGGCGTGCGTGTAGGCTCGGACTTTGAAGGGATTCTCGCCTTTGAGTTCCAGCAGGCGGGCGATGTTTTCGAAGACACCGGCAATTTCGTCTTTGTTCATTGAAGGTAGGTTTGAAGCCTGTTCCGCCACCCGGGAAGCCACTTGGCCTCGTTGCGGGCGGGCGGGGCATTGCGAACGCGGCGGGTCAGGACGGCATCGGCGGCCCGGGCGAACTCCGGCAGGGCGTTTCCAGCGGATGGCATGGTTTCGAGAACCTGGAGGAGTCCCCAGCCCTGGCCGTTGTAGCGCTCGGCGGGGTTCACGCCCTCGCCTTTGAAGTTCACATAATCCATGAGCGCGTAGAAGCCGAGGGGCTCTGCGGCGACGCGGCGGAAGTTGGCTTCGATTTTTGCACGCTGGGCGGACGGTGTGGCGGCGAGCATTTTCGGCAGTGCGGCCTCCATGCGCATCGCGGCGTAGCGCGCCTGTGGGGCGACTGTTTGGGAAAGCATGGCGCGGAGGGCGGTGAGGCGAGGGCCATTGAGATCGGCCATGAACGCATCGCGGGTTTTCCAGGGGCAGGCGCCAAGCATCCAATTTTCGACCGGCGCGTTTTGTGTTTTCAGGAACCGGGCGAGGCCGGGCCAGCTTTCTTCAAACGGCCCGCTGCGTCCGGCGGGATACCAAATGAAATGGGCGATGCCGAGGGATGGGAACTCCTCGCCTTTGTTCCACGAGGTGAGGCCGCTGACTGTGCCGGCGCACTCGTTTTTCCAGATGCGGCGGCCGATTTCGAGTGCCTGCGCATCGCTGAGTTCGGCAGGGGACGCCAGGGCCGCGAGGGAGGACAATGCAAGTATGGCCGTTAGAAGTTGTCGAATCATCTGGCTGTGCGAATTCCCCCGCTGGCGGCTGTCAGTTGGATTTTTTCTTGGTCGCTGCTGGGGTCGGCGATGGGGCTGGCGCTTTTTCGAGGATCGGCTTGAGCGGGTCTTGCTTGCGGTATTGGCGTGGGAGCTTCGCTTGTGGGCGCTCAGGATCGTTGAGTTTGTTGAAGCGCTTGGCCTGCGGCTTGGTGAGCGGATCGTCGAAGATATCTTGGAAGCGCGTGTCCAGCGAGAGGGCGCGGTCGTATTCCGCCATGCCTTGGATGTAGCTATAGTAGGCCTGGAGGAGGAATGTCTGCGACTGAAGGAGTGAGGTCTGTTGGTTCAACACATCGAGCTGCGTGCCTGCGCCGGCATCGAGGCGTTCCTGCGCGAGGCGAAGGGCTTCCACTCCCTGCACCACGCTGGCCTCTTGGCTGTCCACGGTTTCGCGGGCCTCGAGGAGTTTTGAGATGGCCTCTTGGACTTGAAGGATGACTTCTCGCACGCCGTTGTCGTAATTGATTTTCCCCTGCTCCATCCGAGCCTTGGCGGTTTTCACATTGCCGTAGGTGAGGAGTCCGTCCCAGATGGCCCAGGAGCCCCTGACTCCAAAAAACCAACCGTTGACCATGTCGGTGAGGTTGTTTGTGAGGAAGTCGCTTTCGTTTGTCTGTCTTGCACTGGCGCTGATTTGAGGCAGGTAGCCGGCGACCTGTTGGTTGACGCGTGCGGCCTCGCCAAGGATTAGCTGGCGCTGGGCTTTGAGGTCTGGGTTTCGCGCGACGGCGATGCGCACGGACTCGTCGGAATTTAAGGTGCGGGGTTTATAGTCGAGTTTGCCAACAATGTTGAACGGAACCTCGCTCGGGAAGCCGGGTGGGTAGTCCATGCCCAGCAGGCGGACGAGTCGAAACATGGAAACGCGGTAGTTGTTCTGGGCTTGGATGAGCGGGGGTTTTGCGTTGGCAAGCGCGACTTCGGCTTGGAGAACATTGAAGCGCGGCACGGTGCCGGCCTCGTAGCGGTTCTGCTGATCTTTCAATTGCTCTGTGAGGAGATCGACAGATTGTTGGTTGGCGATGATGAGGGCCCGATTCAGGACGACTTCGAAGAAGTTGGTCTTCACTTTTGAGATGACCGTATCAATGATGCTGCGCAGGCGATAGTAGGCCTCTTGCTCATCCGAGAGGGCTGCGCGTATGCCGGAGACAACAGCGCCGCCGTCGTAGATGAGCTGGGAAAACTCTATGCTGACGCTCCAAGCCTCACTGTTGATATTTCCCCCCCCGAAGCTCACATCGTTGATCTCGCGGCTTGTGAAGCCGTAGTTGGAATTCAAGGAAACCTGGGGGATGAGTTTTGACCGGATGCTGATGAAGCGACCGGAAGAGGAATTCAGCTCTTGGGCGGCAGCGAGGATTTCCGGGTTTTGCTTGATGGCTGTTTGGAGGGCGTCTTCGATTTTCAAGTCGGGGACCTTGGGATTTCTTTGCTTGGCGATGAGTTCGTTGAGGGCCTTGTAGAAGTCGGTGGTGGCCATTTCCTTTGTCACTGCGGCGCGGGAGCTTTGCTCCAGCACAGGGGTGGCGGGGCTTGGCGCAAGCGGCTCGGCGGATTGTGCGGGCAGTGGCGCGGCGAGCTCGCTGGAAATCTGGCTCGGCGACGACAGGGGCGGAGCGGCGGGCATTGCGGGCAGTGGAAGAGGCAGGGTGCCGTCTGGAAGAGGTGTGCCTGTGGGGGTCGGGCTGATCGAGGGAAGTGGCAGCGGGGTGAATTGAGGAAGTGGCGGCGGTGGCGGCAAATCTTGGAACTGAGGACTCGGATTGGGCGTTGGGGTCTGTGCACCAAGTCGGAGAGCTGAAAGGAGAAGCAAGGCGGCGGAAAGAAAGGTGGAGAATTTGGGTTTCATGGCAAGGGCAGGCAATTTGAACAAGACTGGCATTTTAGGCGAGAAACAGCCGCTGAAAAGAAAATCGAATCGATCATCGCTGGATTTATTCTGGGATGGGCGCCGCCGATGTATCCGCTGGAGACAAATCCGAGACGATAGGTGCTCCTCCTGGGGGCGATGGGCGTGGGAGGTAAATCTTGTCTCCATCGCACGGATCGCCTCCTAAAATATCGGCTATGATAAAGGGATGGGCTCTCAGCGAGGTGATCATCAGGGTTCCGGACTCGCGCCCATTCCGAACGCAAAGGTATTTTTCTCCGACTACGCAAGGCGTCGCCGATTCGGCCTCAACAAGGGCAAAATTCTCGTTTTTGTTGACCATGCGAATCGTGCCCCCCCAGTTGACGGGCGTGGCAACGGGAGGGGCGGGCTTCTTTTTTGGGAGAAATTTACCTAAGTTGCCGAGCCAGGAAACGCTCGGTGCGGGCGCTCTCTTCTCCTGCTGGCCTGTGCAGGCAGTGAGTGCAAGAAGCGTCAGCACTGTGGCTATGCGGATTTTTCGACTCATCAGGGCAGCCAAGCGGGTTCGCGGGGAGGTGCCTTAACGGAGGAGGCAGCAGCTTCATCTTGAAAAACAGCTCGTTGCCCGTCCTTCCGGACAAGGACCACACTCTTATCCTGCTGCGTGACTTTGAGGAATACAGTTTCCCCTGGATCCGAGTCGCTCAGGTTGGCGATGCGCCAGTGGTGATCAATCCATCGGACGGCTTCAGGCGGGAGGAAGTTCTCGTGGATAAGATGGTCCAGATAGGCCTGCGACGAGGTGGCGCGGATTTCAAAGGGCCAGCCCAGCGTGGTTTTTCCGTATTGGAAACCATCCAGTGCCATTTTCTGGGATGCGCGGTGGATTTCAATGGTTTGCCAAGCAACATCTGGCACTGGTGCCGTGTTGGGAATTGGGATGACTGGGGAAATGTCAGGTTCCGGCGGCGGGGGAACTTTTCGGCAAGCGTTTGATGTCAGGAGGCAGGTAGTGAGAAAGAAAAAAAATGACACATGCCAACTGGGTCGCATATTGAGAAGCCTACACTCGGCGAACTCTCGAATGCAAACTCCCGGGCCGCCTGATTTACGAGGTCGGGATTTTTGAGCCAAATTAATAGCCCTTGCCGCTTGACCCGACTTGGATGTGTCGCCATAGTGCTCGGTTCCGGAATGAAAGCGCTGTGGCTACAGCTCGTTGCTTTTTGTTTCGGCAGAAACGACTTTATGAATTCCGAACTCATCACAATGCTAGACCTGCTGGAGCGTGAGAAGGGCATCAAACGCGATGTCCTGGTGGATGCTATATCCACATCCATCCTGACGGCTTCAAAGAAAAGTTTCACCTCGGGCACGCGAGAGCTTCGCATCGAAATCAATCCTCAGAGTGGCGCCATTCGCGCCATGGCAAGGCTGATTGTTGCAGAAAAAGTGACCTGCCCTCATGAGGAAATCCAACTTTCTAAAGCGAAGGCCATCAAGCCCGATGCTCTCCCTGGTGAGGAGATAGAAGTCGAGGTCACGCCGCGTGATTTCGGCCGTATTGCTGCCCAAGCTGCGCGCCAAGCCATCAACCAGCGCCTCCGCCAGATCGAGCGCGAAATGATTTACGATGAGTTCAAAGATCGGGCTGGCGAGATCGTGACCGGCACTGTTCGTCGATTTGAGCGTTCGGATGTTATCATCGATCTTGGCAAGTTCGAAGGCATCATGCCATCTCGCGAGCGGGTGCTCACCGAAGAATACAATATCGGAGACCGGCTGCGCGCTTATGTTGTGGCCGTGGAGAGCGGTAGCCGCGGTCCGGAGATTATTCTTTCCCGCAGCCACCCCAATTTCGTCCGCCGCCTTTTTGAACTCGAGGTCAGTGAGATCGCAGACCGCACGGTTGAACTTAAAGTTCTGGCCCGAGAGGCTGGTTTCCGCACGAAAGTCGCTGTGCACAGTGATGACCCCAAGGTTGACCCTGTGGGGGCCTGTGTTGGCATGCGAGGTGCCCGTGTGAAAAACATCGTCCGCGAACTCAATAACGAAAAAGTCGACATCATCCGCTGGGATGCTGATCCGCTGAAATTCGTAAGCGCTGCACTCAAGCCCGCAAATATCAAAGCCATCACAGCTGACGAGGCGAGAAAAACCATTCAGGTTCTTGTTCCGAAGGAGGATCTTTCCATCGCCATCGGACGCAAAGGGCAAAATGCCCGCCTCACGGCCAAAATGTGTGGTTGGGAAGTGGATATCCAAGAAGACAAACGCGAAGAAAAGGCTCTCAAAAACAAGACCGACGAGGCCGCCCACTCGCTTGCTGAGGTTCTTGGAATCTCCGAAGAGGACGCTCTCAAACTCACGGCTGGCGGCATGAACTCCATCGAGGTCGTGCAATTAGCGGGAGCCGAGGATATTGCCGACGCGCTTGGTTCCGATATCGAGACCGGACAGCGAATCCTCGAGGCAGCACAGGCTACACAAAAAACTCCCGCCGCCTGAGGGGTATGAAAACGTTCCCCCGGCTCGTAATTCACCATGGCAGAGAAAACAAAGAAAAAAACAATCGAGGAGAAGCCGACCGCGACACGACGTCCGGTAGGAACCTCGCGCTCCACGCGCAATTTACGCCCCACAGCTGAATCTCCTGCTCCGCCAGCCACCCCACCCCCCGAGCCTAAAGTCCAAGCTCCGACGGTGGATCTGCTCGAACCGGTCAAAAAAGTCAGAAAAACCTCGGATCGTCCGGGGATACAGCCTTTCATTAAGCCCCTTGTAGCTCCACCGGCTTCAAAGACGCCACTACCACCTCCACCGGAGCCTGTTCTGGAACCTGCTCCGCAGGAGGAAACGCCCGAGGCCATGGGGCAAGACGCTGAAGTTCACGAGAACTCAGGAAAAAAAGTCATCAATATCAAGCCTCCGATCGCCGTGAGGGTTCTTGCTGAAGAGCTTGGCTTGAAGCCCTTCCAGCTGATCAAAGACCTCATGTCGCTTCAGATATTTGCAAATCTGAACCAATCGGTGGAATCCGATGTCGTTGCAAAAATCTGTGAGATGCATGGATTTGTGTTCGAGCGCGAGCGCAAGGATACCTCCAAGGGGCACCACAAGGTCGAAGCCAAAGTGGAGGTTCCCAAAGCACCCGAGCCTGCCAAGAGCGATGAACTCAAGCTGCGCGCTCCGATTATCACCTTTATGGGCCATGTCGACCACGGCAAAACCTCTCTTCTTGATGCGATTCGCAAGGCCCGCGTCGCGGCCGGTGAAGCTGGCGGCATCACGCAGCACATCGGGGCCTACAGCGTGGAGCGTAACGGCCAAAAAATCACTTTCCTCGACACCCCCGGCCACGCCGCCTTCACGGCCATGCGCGCCCGTGGAGCAAATGTCACGGATATCGTTGTCCTTGTTGTAGCTGCGGATGACGGACTCATGCCGCAGACGCTCGAAGCGATCTCGCATGCCAAGGCTGCCAAGGTAAAAATCATGGTGGCTATCAACAAGATCGATATGCCCTCGGCAAATCCGGACCGTGTTCGCACGCAGTTGCAGGAGAAAGGCCTCACACCCGAGGATTGGGGAGGGGATACCATCTGTATTCCGGTGAGCGCCACGAAGGGAACTGGTATCAGCGACCTTCTCGACTCCATGCTTCTTGAAGCTGAGATGTTGGAGTTGAAGACAAGCTCGGCGCTGGATGCACGGTGCACAGTTATCGAAGCCCAAGTCGAGCAGGGCCGAGGTCCCACAGCTACCGTCATTGTTCGGATGGGCACATTAAAAACGGGCGATATTTTCGTCTGCGGCAACCAGTGGGGCAAGGTGAAGCAACTCAGCAACGATCTTGGGAAACCAATCAAAGAAGCAGGTCCTTCAACGCCCGTAAAAATTCTTGGCCTGAGCGGTCTTCCAAATGCAGGCGACGAGCTTGTGGTGATGGATTGCGAGAAATCCGCCCGTTTTCTGAGCGAGGAGCGGTTGGCCGACCTGCGCGACACCAAACTTTCCTCGCCGCAGCGCACCACGCTGGAGAACCTTTTTGCCAGTATTGCTTCCGATGCAAAGCCGACCCTGAAAGCAATCGTCAAATGCGATGTCCAAGGTTCGCTCGAGGCTGTTGTTTCTTCGCTCAAGGAAATTCCTCAGAAGAAAATCTCTCTCGATATCATTCACAGTGCTGTCGGTCCGATCACGGAATCCGATGTCATGCTCGCCAGCGCCTCAAATACCGTCATTATTGGATTTGGCACGAAAACCGAGAATAGCGCAGCGCAAGCTGCCAAGCGCGAGGGCGTTCAAATTAAGCTGTTTAGCATTATTTATGAATTGCTCGATCAGGTCCGTGAATCCATGAGCGGATTGCTCGCACCTGAACTTCGTGAGGCCATTATCGGCCATGCGGAGGTCAAGCAAGTGTTCGACCTCACGAAGGGTAAAGTCGCGGGTTGTATCGTCACGGACGGCCGCATTGCCCGCAGCGCCCGTGCCCGTGTGCTGCGCCGCCGCCAACCCATTTACGACGGAGGCATGGCCACCCTGCGCCGCTTCGCCGACGAGGTTAAGGAGGTGCGCTCGGGTCTGGAGTGCGGTATCAAGCTCGGTGACTTCACGGAATACCTGCCCGAGGACATTATTGAGTGCTACACATTGGAAAAAATCGCTCAGCAATTGTAAAAAGTTCTTGCTCCAACATCGGCAGCGGCCGGTGATCAACCTGCCGCCAGTGAGTTTTGTCGAACCTTTATCTCTCGAATCTCGTAAAACTTAGAAAGTTCGCTCGCAGGGAAGCCGAACGCCCGCTCAGACCACACGCTCCATGAAAAACCGACTTGTCAGGGTATGCGAAGTTCTCAAAAGGGAACTCGGTATGATCATCCGCCGCGAGCTGGAATTTGAGGACACCCTCATTACTGTGAGCGGGGTGGATATTACTCCCGACTTGAAGCAAGCCCATGTTTTCATTTCCGCGTTGGGCTCGCCGGCTGGGCGCCGCAAGGCCATGGAGGCGCTCGAGGAGCACCGGGTCACTTTTCAGAATGAGGTTTCCCGTCGGGTCCAAATGAAACACACGCCGCATTTGAATTTTCGTCTCGACGATGCCATCCAGCGAGGCACCCGGGTGATCGATATCATGGATGAACTTGGTCTTAAGGAGGAATTACCTGATGATGAATCTGAACTTTGACACCATCTCCGATGCGCTTCGCGAGGCGCGCACTGTGGGAGTCGCCAGCCATCTTCGCCCGGATGCTGATGCACTCGGGTCGACCATCGCTTTTGCCCTGTGGCTACGCGATTGCGGCAAGGAAGTCGTAGCCTACAACGAAGAGGGATCCACTTCAAAATTCCATTATCTGCCGTGCCACGAAATCGTCAGTCTTCCACCAAATGCACCCCAAAAATTCGATGCCTTTGTCGCGCTCGACACTTCGGTGAAAAACCGCCTTGGCAGCGTCCTCGAGGCTATCGCGCCTGGCACGCCGATCCTTAATATCGACCATCACATCAGCAATGAAAACTTTGGGGATGTGAACTACATCGATCCCTCGGCGCCTGCGACCGGGCAGATTTTGGTGGAATTTTTCCAGCGTGTTGGCGCGCGTATTTCGCCCGAGATGGCGACCAATCTCTTTGCGGCAATTTCCACGGACACCGGTTCGTTCCAGTATGCTGGCACGAATGAGCGCACCTTCGCCGCCGCCTCGTATCTCATCAGTTGTGGTGTGGATGTGCCTGGGCTCTCCCGTGCGATTTATGACAATCAGCCGCGCCGTCGCTTCGAGCTTCTCCGGCACGCGCTTAACTCGGCCGAGTTCCACTGCGCCGACCGCATCGCCACTTTTTCCCTCCCGCTGGATTTGGTTGAAAAACTCAAAGTCCTTCCGGAGGACAACGAAGGCATTATTGATCACCTGCGCTCTGTCGAGGGCGTCGAGGCCGCCGTATTTTTTGAGGAACTCCCCGAAGGCAAGGTGCGCGTGAGCGCCCGCTCCAAATTTCCCAGAATCGATGTCTGCAAAGTTTGCAAAAAATTCCATGGCGGCGGACATCCCATGGCCTCTGGCGCTCGCGTGGATGGCACGCTCGAACAAGTAAAAAACGACTTTCTGAAAGCTCTCTCTGATGAAATCCGGAACTGAAATTGATGGCGTCCTGCTCGTGGACAAAGCCGCTGGCATGACATCGCACGATGTCGTGGCGATCACGCGTCGGGCACTCAACACGAAAAAAGTCGGCCACTGTGGCACGCTCGACCCGCTGGCCACCGGTCTCCTGATTATTACAATCGGGCGAGGAACAAAAATCCAAGATCTCCTCATGAGCGAAGACAAGGAGTATGTCGGCACGCTGCGTTTGGGCGAAGTCACGGACAGCCAGGATTCGGATGGACAGATCACCGAGACGCGCTTGGTTCCTGATTTAACTCGGGAACAAATCGACGCAGCTTTTGCAAAATACCATGGCGATTTTTACCAGATGCCGCCAATGGTCAGTGCTATCAAGAAAGATGGCGTGCCGCTCTACAAGCTCGCGCGCCAAGGCAAAACCGTCGAGCGCGAGCCCCGCTTTGTTCATGTTTACGCTCATGAAATCCAAGGTGTGAGAATACCCGAAATCGATTTCCGTGTTGTTTGCAGCAAGGGATTTTATGTCCGCACCTACGCCAACGATATTGGCGAAGAGCTCGGCTGCGGCGCACATCTCAAATCCCTGCGGCGCACAAAATCCGGACGCTTTAGTGTGGACGGTGCTGTGACCGTGGCGGAACTGAAGGCCGGACCGATTGAAGCCATCGCCCAGCGCATCCTTTCTCTTCCAGCCGTCTCGAGGCTGCGTGGTGCCTGATGAAAACTCTGCACTCCATCGACGCTCTCGCGAAAATCGATGCGCCCTTGGTGTTGGCTATCGGAGTCTTTGACGGAATGCACCTCGGCCATCAGGCCGTCTTGCAGGCTGCGGTGGACTCCGCCGTGCGCATCGGTGGTATTCCCATTGCCCTCACCTTTGATCCCCACCCCGCTTGCATTCTGCGCCCGGAAAATGCCCCCCGCCTCCTGACACCTCTCGACTTCAAGCTCTGCCTGATGGAGAGGCAGGGCATCCAGCACGCCCTTGTCATTTCTTTCGATAGCGCCTTCGCCGCGATTGAGGCCGAGGACTTTGTGTTGAAACTTTGCCGCACGGCCCCTCAGTTGGAGGGGATTTGTATCGGTGAAGGCTGGGTTTTTGGCCACGCTCGCAGGGGAAATGCCCGCTTGCTTCAGACCCTTGGGATGAAAAACGGTTTCTTCACGAGTGCTATCGCTCCCGTTCTCGTCGATGGCGAAGTTGTCAGCAGCACGCTTATTCGGGAGTCCCTCGCAACGGGCAATCTTGCCAAGGCCGCGCGACTCCTCGGCCGGGATTTTTCGATTCGCGGCCATGTGGTGCACGGTGCCGGTAGGGGCAGGCAAATGGGCTTCCCCACTGCGAATATCGCGACAGGAAATGAGCAGTATCCGCCGGATGGAGTTTACGCCATCGAAGCAGGATGGAACGGGAACAAGCGTCCCGGCGTTGCAAACATAGGCCTTCGACCGACCGTGTCGGGAGACGGTCGCCGCGTGCTTGAGATCCATCTTCTGGATTTTTCCGAAGATCTCTATGGTTCCGAAATGGAAGTTTCCTTCCTCCAGTTCATGAGGCCAGAGCAAAAATTTGAGAATCAGGATGCCCTCTGCGCGCAAATTCACCATGATATCGGCCTGGTGCGCACACAGCTCCAAAACAGCAAAGCTGAGGCATGAGCTCGGCCTGGCATTTCCGCGCCTATGACGAAATGTCCGGCCCGGATAGCCGCCCGCGCGAAGTTTACAAGGCCCTCTTCGAGCGGCTTAACAAAATGCCCCTCGCCCAAGTGCGCAGCCTCGACGATCGACTCGAGGCCACCATGCGGGAGATGGGCGTCACCTTCGACATCGACCGCGACCGCCCTTGGGGCTCGCGCGCGTGGTTCTGTGATCTTCTCCCCCAAATTTTCACCCCGGCCGAGTGGAGGCCTTTGGAAGAAGGGGTTCGCCAACGGATGCGCGCGTTTGAGTGTTTTCTCAAAGACATCTACGGCTCGAAGCAAATCCTCCTCGATGGCGTGCTGCCGGTTCCACTCGTCCTTGGCAGTGAATTTTTCCAGCGCTCCGCGGCGGGCCTGCCTTTGCCGGGCGAGGCCTTTCTGCATTTGAGCGGAGTCGCCGTTTGCCGCCTGCCGGATGGAGCGCTTGCCGTGAAGCACCACTATTTCAGCCACGCTTCCGGCATGTCCTACATGATCCAGAACCGTCGCGCCCTCACGCGGATCATTCCCCAATCTTTCCAAGACACCGGCATCCACTCGATATCGGATGTTCCCACGGGCATCCTGGAAATGCTCCGCGCCCACTCCAGTGAGTCCGACCCCATGGTCGTGCTTCTGACTCCCGGTCCGTTGAGTCCGGCCTATTCCGAGCACAGCTTTCTCGGCCGGCGCATGGGCATTCCCCTCGTGCAGGGTGGTGATCTGCTCGTGCTCAACGACGAGGTCTATCTCAAAACCGTATCCGGCCTAAGCAAGGTGGATGTGATCTACTCCCGTCTCACCGACCGCTGGTTGGATCCCCTGGTCTTCCGCCGCGATTCCATGCTGGGAGTGCCCGGCCTCGTCCACTGCATCCGAAAAAAAAGCGTGGCTGTGGTCAATGCGATCGGCTCGCAGCTCTCAGACGACCGCTCCCTGCTGCCGTTCTCCGGACAGATCATTCGATACTATCTGGGTGAGCAACCGCTTTTGCCCACCCTCGCCACCCACTGGCTGGGTGATCACGACCAGCGCGAGCATGTGCTTGCCGACATCGAAAATTTCACAATTCGCGGCCTCTACGGTGAAAAAATTTACCTGGGCGGCGATGGCCGTCTGCCCTCGGAGGCATCCATTGGCGAAGTCCGCAGGGAAATCCTCAAGTCGCCCGGACGCTTTGTCGCCCAACCGCAGGAATGCGATGCCCAGACGATTACCTTTCAGGACGGCGAGCGCCGTAAGAGCCGCCAAGACCATATTCTTTTTGCCCTTAGAAAAAGCGGTGGCGACATTGAGGTCTTTCCCGGCGCCCTCACCCGCGTCTCCACGAAAAGCTCTGAATACACCTCCTCCGAGCTTGGCGGTGGAAGTAAGGACACTTGGGTGGGCGTCGGCCTGAACAAGGAAGCCGAGCAGTGGGATGCCACGCGCCAAGTAGACTCCAAAGTCGCGCTCCACGGCGTCACCAGCCGCGTGGCGGAGGCCTACTACTGGCTCGGTCGCTATCTGGAGCGCGCTTACGACCTGGCCGGCATGGTGGGTGCCATCGAGTCGCTTGAGTTGGAGGAGCTGAACCCGACCGAGCGCATGAACTACCGGCCCGTCTGGAACCGCATTCTTCCGATGCTTGAGGGCGCGGGCTCAAGTTCCCGCCGCACGATATCGAGTCCCGAGGGCCGCTACCGCCTGGCCTTCGATCCCGCCGAGGCTGGATCCATCGTCAGCACCATCCACCGCGCCTTTGGCAATGCGGAGTCCGTCTTGGAAACCCTGAGTCTCGACGCGTGGGCCGTCATGAGTGGATTGCGCGAACGCTTCGATGCCGTGCTTTTCCAGCCCGATGCCCCCGCCGAGGTTCTTGCCAATGCCAGCCGCGAGTTTTGCCTCTTGGCCCGTGAGATGATTCCCCGGTTTTTTGGCACAGCGAAGTGCACGATGTTGGCCGATGATGGGTGGAACTTTTGTGAGATCGGCCAGTTGTTGGAGCGCGCCGCGATCACCGCCAATGCGGTCGCCTCGATTGCCGGACCTCTCATGCAATCCTCCGGAAAAAGCCTCGGCCCGCATGCTGTCGAGATTAGGCTTTCCGCTTTCCTCCGCCTCCTAAACAGCCGGGATATCTACCGGCGGGTTTATCAGATGCGCATCGAGCCGCTTCCGCTGCTGGATCTCCTCTGGACGAATCCCGTGGCCCCGCGCTCGGTGGTGCGTTGTTTGGAGGGCTGTGCGGCCCGCATCCGCGAGAGAGGCAGTGTGATATCTCCCGCGACCGATCGCGCCTTGGCCACCATGGAAAATCTCATTCAGGCCATCCGCTCGAGTGATTGGGAGAGCTTGCTTGGCGCCGGGAAACGGCCGAACACCAAATCTCCGCTTCAGACCCACTCGGAAATCCTTCTTCAAAGTCTGCTCGGCCTGCATACGGTGATTTGTGACAGTTTTCTGAACCACCAAGTTCTCATGCACAGCGAAACGAAGCCCCTTTTCAAAGACTGACTATGCTTTTCCATGTCGTGCACACCACCGGCTACCACTATGTGGACACGGCCATGGAAGCTTACCTCGAGGTGAGGCTTACGCCGCCGGTGCGCGCGGAGCAGGAGATCGTGCGTCATCGCATCGAATTCCTGCCGGCCGCCCAGGTTTCCGACTACCTCGATTATTTTGGAAACCAAACAACATTCTATTCGATGACGCTGCGCCACCGTCAGCTCAAGGTCACGAACCGATTGACTGTTCGGACGCGACCCCGCGTTTTGCCCGAGGTCGGTCTTTCACTCAGCGTGGCCGAGGCGCGGCAGATTTTGAAGACGGCCGGCACAGGCGTCTTTGACTATCTGCAACCCACCGAAGCCATTCCCTCGGCGTCCGAGTCCACCGCTTGGGCGCGCGAAATTCTTCGTGAGAACTGTCCCTTGCGCGAGTGTCTGGAGGCGCTCAACGCGACGATCCATCGCGAGTTCAAATACCGCTCCGGCTCGACCGAGATTGAGACTCCACTCTCCCATATTTGGAAAACCCGAGAGGGTGTCTGCCAGGATTTCGCCCATGTGATGCTCGGCATTCTGCGCGCGGCACACCTCCCTTGCCGCTATGTGTGTGGTTATATCGAATCCGAGCCTGCCGTTCCCGCGCATCCCGCCCAGAGACCTCTTGTCGGATCCCTTGCCACGCATGCGTGGGTGGAGGTGCTCGTTCCCGGCATGGTATGGGTGGCCCTCGACCCCACAAACAACCAGTGGTGCGGGGAGCAGCACATTACGGTTGCCGTGGGCCGCGACTTCCTCGATGCAGCACCCGTGCGAGGAACATTCAAAGGTTCGGCCTCGCAAAAACTCAAAGCGCGTGTGAGTATGCAAAGAATTCCTGAAAAACCATGAAACTCAAAATCACCAAGGAATCAATTTACACCTACGAGGGCAAGGTGTCGTTCTCACCACACCATGCGCGGATTTTTCCTCGCATCGACCTCCTCGTTAAAGTCGCAAGCATGCGCTTTGAAACGCAAGCCTCCGCAGATGTTCAATTCCGCCAAGACTTGTTCAACAACCACATCGCGTATTGTTTCTATCCGGAAATGTCGTCTGTTTTGCCTTTTCGGCTGGAACTCGAACTCGAGGTGATCGAGAAAAATCCCTTTCATTTTCTTTTGGAACCACATGGGCTGCAGATTCCTCCCCAATACACCGAAAATGAACGGGTCATTCTTTCCCCCTACCTCACACCCGTGGGCGATTGCGCGCTACCGCCGCCACTCGCCCCCTGTGGCCCGCGCCCCACGGTCGAGACGATCTTGAATTTCAACCACTGGATTCACGACAATATGGAATATGAGGTGCGGCCGGATGGTTTGCCGCACACTGCAGAAGAAACGCTGCAACGGGGCTCCGGCTCATGTCGCGATTTTGCGGCGCTTCTCACCGAGGCGCTTCGGCGGAACGGTGTGGCCGCTCGCCTTGTGAGTGGATTTGTGTGGGAGGGCGACAAGGCGGAGTCGGAAAGACGCGCCTCCAGCGCCATGCACCTGTGGGTGGAAGCTTGCCTGCCGGGCGCTGGATGGATCGGTATCGACCCCACCAACGGCGTGCTCACGGACCACCACTTTGTCGCCACCGCAGTCGGTCGTCGGCATGAAGATGTGGCACCGATCAGCGGCGCCTACTACAGCAACGCTATTGTGGCCAGTAGCCTCGCCACAAGTATCTCGGTGGAGAAAGTTGGCTGAGCAAGCACCTCGGCCACCCTCTTGCATTAACTTAGAAACCGAATTCGCAGCCGAAGCGTAAATCATCTGGCATACATGCTCGAAGACAAACCCTCTTCCCACCAAAAATGAAATTTTTCACCGGCTGCACGGCATTGATCACAGGCGCGTCCTCAGGGCTGGGATCGGAATTTGCGCGCCAACTCGCGCCCGTGGCTTCCCGCCTCGTTCTCGTGGCACGACGCACGGACCGTCTTGAGGAACTCGCCGCCACTCTGCGCGGTGTCCACCCGAAGCTCGATGTCCGAATCTTTCCAGCCGACCTCGCCGATCCAGCTCGACGCGATGCGCTGGCTGGCTGGCTGCTGAACGAAAAAATCGATGTCGATTTTCTGGTGAACAATGCCGGCCTGGGAGACCACGGGCACTTTGAATCCAGCGAGTGGAGCCGTGTGCAGTCGATGATCGATGTCAATATCTCCGCTCTCACGCATCTCACGCATCTTCTTGTCGGAAAAATGATCGTCGGAGGCCGAGCCGCCATTCTGAATGTCAGTAGCGTGGCCGGGTTTTTCCCGCTACCCAACATGGCGGTTTACTCGGCTACGAAAGCCTATGTCACGAGCTTTTCGGAGGCGCTTGCTATGGAGTTGCGCCCCAGAGGTATTACCGTCACGGCACTTTGCCCCGGCCCGGTTCCTACAGAATTTTTCGATATCGCGACGCGCCCCGGCGAGGCAGATCGGGAGTCCCATTTCAAAACCTTCCCCGCCTTTGTGGTCTCTGCCACAGAAGCCGTGCGGGAGGGCCTGCGTGCCGTTGCAAGTGATCGGGCCCGCGTCATTCCGAACCCCTTGCTTGCGGTGGCGGTTTCCGTTGCCCTGGTCGTTCCCTTTTTCATCATCCGCCGCATCCTTGCCGCGAAAGCCTCTTCCTTTTAGAAAATCAGCCCGATGCCCACATCCACCACGAGCCACACCGAATCCCTCAGCTTTGCCGAGGCGTTTGAACTCATCAACCCTCACCTCTACACTGTTGAGGAACGCATCCGCGCGCAGGCAAAGTCGTTCGATCCTGCGGTGGAAGGATACATCGCCTATATCTGTGGAGCAGGCGGCAAGCGCCTGAGGCCTGCCTTGGCGCTACTCTCTGCCGGCGCCACGGGCAAAATCAGTCCTTCGCATGTGGATCTCGCGGTCATCTTGGAACTCATCCACATCGCGACATTGGTGCACGACGATATTATCGATGGGGCGGATCTCCGGCGCGACCAGCCCTCGGCAAACGCCAAGTGGGGGAACGCCATCACCGTCCTCCTCGGGGATGTGCTCTTCGCCCACGCGCTCAAACTTTCCACAAATTTTAGCAACAGCGACATCTGCCGTCGCATCGCAGACGCCGCTGCCGAGGTCTGTTCGGGCGAGATTATTCAGACCCAGCGCCGTTTTGATCTCAAACTCACCACAGCAGACTACTATCGTATCATTGAGATGAAGACGGCCGCACTCTTCACCGCCGCCTGCGAGCTCGGCGCCTTCATCAGCGAAGCCAGCCCCGCTATCATTGGATCCTTGAAGACCTTTGGAACCAAGCTCGGCGTGGCTTATCAGATTTACGACGACATTTTAGACCTGGCCGGAAATGAAGAAGAGACCGGCAAAACCCTTGGCACGGATCTTCAAAAAGGAAAATTCACACTTCCCGTGTTGCTTATGCTCCAATCTGGCAAGGATGTGAACGCGCTGCGGGATATGTTGCTTCAGGATGGGCCAACGGCTCCAAGCGCGCTGGCAGCCATTTTGCAAGAGGCTGGCACGATTGAAAATGCCAAGGCAATCGCTCGCAGGTTCATTGGCGAAGCCACCGCCCAGCTGGACGGCATTCAGAACAATCGCTACTCGCGCGGCCTGCAATCCATCCCCCGGCACTTGCTCGGCTTGCTCAACGGACTGTGACGAGTCGCTCCGCTATCTCCTCGGCCGGGTAGGTCCAGATCTCGGAAAGTGTGGGGTGGTAATGCGGGATGGCGGCGAATTCCGACACCGTGGCTCCGTAGCGCATCGCCACAACGATCTCATGAATAAGCTCTGAGGCATGAGGGCCGATCACCACGCCGCCGAGAATCGACCCGTCTGCGCGTGATGCCGTGAGCTTCACAAATCCGTGCACCTCCCCCATGAGGAGCGATTTTCCATGGTCGTTGAATGGGTAGGTCGCTGAATAGAAGGGAACGCCCGTGGCATTCAATTCGGCCTCGGTGGCGCCGACGCTCGCAAATTCCGGGTTGGAGAAAACAGCAAAGAGTTTCAGGCGGTAATCCATCCTCGGCAGCTTGCCCGAATAACGGCCGATACGGGCTGCGGCATTTGTGGCAGCGATCTCTCCCTGTTGGATGGCTACATGGACGACTTCGAGCCCGCCGCACACATCGCCCGCCGCGAAAATATGCGGGATGGATGTCGCCTGGGTGGCATCGACTTGAATGCGGCCGTTCGCGGTTTCCAATCCAAGCGCTTCGAGGCCCTCTGAAGCCGGTGTGCGCCCCAAGGCGTTGAGCACGCAGTCCGCATGCAGAGTAATCGCAGACCCGTCCTTTTCAAAAAGGACACACATGCGATCGCCTGCTTTCTCGATACTCCCAAGCTGGGTGCCAGTGTGAATCGCAATCCCATCCGCCCGCATACCCTCCTCCAACGCGGCCGCCGCGTCGGGATCGCTGCCGCTCAGAATCTGCGGGCTTCGCTGCACGATTGTCGTCTCTGTTCCGAAAGCCCGGCAGTAGGAGGCCATCTCGAGTGCAACCGGACCCGCACCAAGGACAACGATCGACTGCGGAATGGCTTCGAGATCAAGAAGGTCGTCACTCGTCAGGCAATGGTCGAGACCCGGCACGGGCGGCTTGGAAATGTGGGATCCCGTGGCGATGAGAAAGGATTTTCCTCGCAGGGTCGTCGACGATCCGTCGGCTGCGGAAATGCGGATTTCGTCGGCACTCGAAAATTCGGCTCTGCCCCTGAAAAAATCGAACCGGCCGGATTCCAGTTGGCCTTTGCGGTAGTCTGCAAATTCGGCGATGAGGCGTCGTTTTCTGGCAATGATGGCGGAGGCGTCAAACCGGGGGTTGTCGCATGCGAGGCCAAATTCAGCCGCACGGGTTAAGACACGAAAACGCCGTGCGGATTCAAGCAGCGTCTTGCTCGGCATACACCCCCGCAGGATGCAGAGGCCGCCGACCTCACGGCCGCCTTCGATCACCGCGACACGCAATCCGTGGCCCGCAGCGGTTCTCGCGCCGGCATACCCCGCGCTGCCTCCACCGACGACGATAAAATCGTATTCCATATTGAAAAAATTCGCCCACCTCTCCGCGTTGCCGCAGGAGGTTTCTACATCCTTGGAATCGTGATGCCGCGCTGGCCCATGTATTTTCCGGCGCGATCGGCGTAACTTGTCTCACAGGTCTCTTTGGCTTCGAAGAAGACCACCTGTGCGAGGCCTTCATTGGCATAGATGCGTGCGGGCAGCGGCGTAGTGTTTGAGATTTCCAGGGTCACATGCCCTTCCCACTCGGGCTCAAAGGGCGTCACATTTACAATGATACCGCAGCGGGCGTAGGTGGATTTGCCGACGCAAATGGTGAGCACCTCGCGGGGTATGCGGAAATATTCGACGCTGCGTGCGAGGGCAAAGGAGTTTGGCGGCACGACGCACACATCGGTCTTCATGTCCACAAACGAGCGGGCGTCGAAAGCTTTCGGGTCGACAACGCTGCTGAAAACATTCGTGAAAACCTTGAACTCGTCGGAGACGCGCAGGTCATACCCGTAGCTCGAGAGGCCGTAGCTGATAACTCGTCCCCCCGATGCATTTTCTTTGATCTGACCGTCCACGAAGGGTTCGATCATGCCTCGCTCGACCGCCATGCGGCGAATCCATTGGTCGGAGCAAACAGACATTACATCGAAAGGCCTGGAATTTTCATCCCGCCTGTGAGTTTGCCCATTTCATCACTACCCAGTTTCTTCGCATCCTCGAGCGCCTGCTGCACGGCGGAGAGCACGAGATCCTCGAGCATTTCGACATCGGTCGGGTCGACGACTTGCGGGTCGATTTTGATGGATGTCACCTCACCCGTTCCGGTGGCTGTGACTTTTACCTTGCCGCCTCCGGTGCTGGCTTCGACTGTGCGTCCGGCAAGTGCAACCTGCGCTTCCGCCATGCGTTCCTGCATGCGCTGCGCTTCCTTCATCATTTTTGCAATATTCATGTTTTTTGAGTTTGGAGAGTGCCCTTGAAGATTTCGAGGGCTTTTTCGATGAGTGGGTCGTTGAGAAATTCCGCCATGGGATCGTCCACAGGCGTCTCCTCCACGGGCTCGACTGGCTGTGGAGCCTCCGGCGCGGGATCAGGCTCCGGTGTTGCCGCCTGGAGGGCCTCGTCAAATTCCAACACGATCTTTGTCGGTTGGCCCAAATCCTGAAGCAGTCGGGCTTCGATGTCTTTGATGCCTTTGTCCATGAACATCGAGCTGCCCGCCTCGCGCAGGGTTGCGGGAAAACGAACGGTCATCCGCCCATTCTCGATGCGGTCGAAAACACCTTCGCGAAACCAGCCAAAACGGATGACCGAGTTCTTTGAAAACTCTGCGGCGATCCGCTCCCAGCAAAGGGCGGCATCCACCGGCGCAGCGGGTGCGGGAGTCGCAGTAGGCGCGGCCTTTGGCACGACAGGCGGCGGGGTGCGAACAACCGCTGGCGCAGGCTTGGAAATCTCTGGCTCCAACGCAGGTGGCGTTTCAGGCTGTGGCTCAGGCTCGACTGGCGCGCTTGCGATGGGAGTTTCGGGTTCAAGGACAAGGACAGGGCTCGGCATTGAAACAGGCATTGCGGGCAGCGTGGGCGCCGCTGTTTGTGGTGCTACGCTCCGTGGTGCGCGCTCCATCCGTGGTGCAGGCGCTTCGCCGTTGTAGAGCCCGGATAGGGCGTCGATCACATCGGTGAGGCTTGTTTCATCCAGAAGGTGGAGGGCCTTGATGACTGCGACATCGAGCTGAAGTTTTTTGTCGGAGACCCACTTCATTGCGGCTTCCGCCGCGCTAAAATGATCCACCAGATCCAGCAGCTTCCCTTGGGGAACAGCGCACTCGCCGCCCGTCGCCTGACTGACAAGAAGGTCGCGCAGGTGGGAGACGAGTTCGGCCGTGAGGCGTGAGAGATCCTTGCCGAGGCCGGACTGTTCCGCCACAGAGTCTAGGGCCGTGCTGGCATCTCCCGCGAAGAGACTGTCCGCGAGGCGGACGACGACCTCATGCGGAGTGAAGCCGAAGACATCCATCACATCACTCGCCCGGATATGGTCACCGCAGAAGGCGACCATCTGATCGAGCATGCTCTCGGCGTCGCGCAGACCGCCTTCGGCTCCGCGCGCGATGGCATCCGCCGCATCGCCGTCGAGGAGGATTTTTTCGTTTTCCGCGATGAACAGAAGATGTTTTTTGATGAGGGGCGCGGGAATACGGCGGAGGTCGAAGCGCTGGCAGCGGCTCGTGATGGTGGCGGGAACTTTTTGCGCCTCGGTCGTGGCAAAGATGAATTTCACATGCGGCGGAGGTTCCTCGAGCGTTTTGAGAAGGGCGTTGAACGCTCCCGTGCTGAGCATGTGCACTTCGTCGATGAGGTAGATTTTGAATTTCCCGCGCGTGGGCGCGTAGGCGGTGCTCTCTCTGAGGTCGCGGATATTGTCCACCCCGTTGTTGCTGGCCCCGTCGATTTCGATCACATCCAGGCTGTTGCCTTCCGCGATTTCGAGGCAAGCGGGACACTTGCCGCAGGGCTCCGAAGTGGGCCCGGCCTCGCAGTTCAGCGCCTTTGCCAGAATGCGGGCGGTCGATGTTTTGCCGATGCCCCGCGGACCGACGAAGAGGTAGGCCTGGGCGAGTCGGCTTGAGTTGACGGCATTCTGAAGTGTGCGCGTGATGTGTTCTTGTCCGACCACTTCGGCGAAGGTTTGCGGACGATACTTGCGGGCGAAAACTCGGTAACTCACCCTGACACATTAAGCCCGCCTGCCCACCTCATCCAGCAAGATTTGAAGTGACCCGCCAATCCGCTGCGTATGGTGGATTTCGCTATTGCCGCCACAGGTCTGCGATGTCATTTTGAATCTGTCGCCCCATGACTCCTCTCCGCTGCATCAATATTTGTTGTCGCCGCAGTGCTGCGAATCCCCAGCGGTATGTTGGGGTGCAAGATTTCTCGGCAGCTTTCCAAGGCGGCGAGGTCACGGGATTCCACGGCTCCGATTCCCACGGACGAGAGCACCTTTTGAGCGTCTTGGGGATGATTGAACAACCCGATGCTGGTTCTCTGGAAGTGCTCAATCAAGATGTGTCGAAAATGTCCGAGGCGGATGCCGCCCGTCTCCGGGACACTGCGTTCGGACACCTTTTTACACATCCCCATCTGTTGCCATCCTTCACCGTGGCAGAAAATGTGGCGATGCCGTTTTTTCGGATTTGCGGGCAGGGTGAAGACGCTGCCAGAGAGCGCACACTGGCGGCTCTGGATTTCGTTGGCGCGGCCAGCCTGCATGCCATGCTTGTTGGAAATCTTGATGACGCCACACACTGGAGAGTCGCATTTGCGCGGGCGATCGTGCATTCTCCGGCCGTGCTGGTTGCCGTCTCACCGCCGAGTGATTTATTAATGCCGTTTGCCCGGCGTTTTGCGGACTCGTTTGGAGCGGCCGTGTTATGGAATGCGGCAGATAACGGCATGCTTCCGATGGCGGATTGTATGGTCGAGTTGAATCCGCCTGTCAGTCGATGTGCGCTCCCATGAGCGCCTTGGAGCTTCTTCCCGCCTCCAGTGCCCGGTCGTCTAATTTGGCCTTCGCGCTCCTCTGTTTGCCGCGCGGGAGGCGTGCGGACGCCATACTTTTTTACCGATTCTGCCGAACGATCGACGATATCGCGGATCAGCCGAGCCTTGGCCTTGAAGAAAAAAAAGCCACCCTCGCTGCATGGTTCCTGGCGATCGAAACCGGTCTCCCGTCACCGCTGGAGGCCCTCGTGGAGCGCCACTCCATCGACCGGACGCTTCTTGGCGAGATTATCAAAGGCTGTGCCTCCGACATCCAGCCGAGGCGCTTTGATTCCGCTACCGCTCTGGAGCGGTATTGTTGGCAAGTCGCCTGCGCGGTCGGTCTCGTCTCCCTAAAAATCTTTGGCTGTCATGACTCCTGCAGCGAAGCCTACGCGGTTCATCTCGGCCACGCCCTGCAGCTCACAAATATCCTTCGCGACATCGGCGAGGATGCACGCCAAGGCAGAATCTATCTTCCCTTGGAGGACTTGGCGCGCTTCAAAGTCACGGAGGAGGAAATCCTGAGCCTTCAGCCCGGGCCGGGATTTTTTGCCCTTCTGCGCTACACCGCTTCACAGGCCCGCACGCGATTTGCCGCAGCCGTGCCTCCCGAAGGCGACTTCGAGCGACTCCTGCCGGCTCGCATTATGAGCGCCGTTTACCAGCGGATACTCGATCGAATGGAGAGGGAAAAATTTCCTGTTTTCCAAAAACGCATCGGTCTGATGCCACACGAAAAACTGGCATGTATCATGGGTGCTTGGCTTGCGGGATTCAAAAAAACCGCACCAGCGAATCACCGTTGTTTCGGAGCACCCTCAGGTCCGTAGATATTGTAATCTGTTTTGAGATTGATCCACCCCGAGTCCAAATCTTGGAGTTTGGCTCGGACGCCTTCAAACCTCTCGTTTGCAAATAACTCCGAGGTCAACATAACATCCCTCATCCACTTCTTAGAACCCTGATCCAAATCTTGACCGAGGAGACTTTCTTTGGCGACCTCGGCGGCTTTTTTCCAGGTGTCGGCCTTGGCTCTCATGAATGCCAACCTCGCGTTTTCCTTACCCGACTGTTGCAATTCCTTCATCTCCTCAAGCGCTTTCAAAGGCTCGACCATAGTGACGATCTTCTCGACCTGTTCAAAAGGCGAGCCTGCGGTGGCGGTAGTGGGCTCAGCTTTTGAGGCCACCACTTTCTTGGGAGTAGGCGTTGCGGACGGGGAGGGCTTCGCTGCTACAGCCCGCAAGGCATCCAGACGCTTGGCTTCCTTTTTCGTCGCCAAGTTGGCTGCGACCAGCGCTTCCTCGAAATTGGAATTTTCCATGGGAACCCGAACGCTCGAGGCGCCCATAGCGACGATCACAGCGTCACCATCGACTCCCAGAACCTTGAATGTCTTGCCTGTGGCAAGAGTCGCGCTACCCGATACTCTCCCCGCCACGCTGAGTGGCACCGTCGTTTCCTTGGTGAGAACAATTTCCGGCGGGTATTCCAGACCAGAGCGCACTTCGTTGTTTTCCACAGGAATGCTTGGAGCCTGCTCGGAGGCTTGATTTTGATCCTGCGAGCTTGCAGGCGCTGGAGAGAGATCCTGGGTGTCCTGCGGATTCACTGGCATGGAGGCGCTTGGTTCGGGGCTCGTCACGGGAGCCGGTTGCGACAGCTTCCTCTCGGCATCGCCCATGACCCAGTCCAGCTCCCCCTGAAGCCGCTGGACTTCGAGCTCGAGCGTTTTGGTCTTGTTCTGCGAATCGTTCATCGATTGCTCGGCTTGCTCGACACGCGCTTGGCCTGCCTTTCGCACCTCCGCAATACGGCTTTCGCCAATCACCCAGCTTAGCCCTGCCACGATTCCGGCGGCCGCGATGGCGGCAATTCCTGCCGGAAGCAAAGGGTTTCCTTTGGATTTAGTCGCAGGGGAGCGATTTTCCGTGAGTTCCCTCACGCGCTGGCCGAGGGTCATGGCAAGACCAATGAGCAGAACACTCCCTGCGGCGTGGTGTTTGTTGATGAAATTCTCGAAACTGTCCCGCGTGATGATCCAGTAATCCGAAGTCTCCACAGCCTCTACCGAGCAGACGGCACTGGATGGGTTAAAAAGGTTGATCTCTCCGACCCACTCCCCGGGGTGAATAGAACCAAGGACATCCGTTTTGCCACCCTTCAAACGCTTTGCGCAAAATAATCCGCTCATCGTAAAAATGAGCACACCGTGGGGCTTGCCCTGCTGAATTAGTATTTTCCCCGGTTTGGCGGTTTCAAAACTCCCAAAAGAGCCGAGTAGCTCCCGATCCGTTTCGTTCAGGCTCTCCAATGGCCCGTTGGAGGGAAGCGTCTTCTTGTTTGCTGGCATGCGATTCATAAAACAATTTTGCTTCCTTCGGTCAAGACCTGCATGGGCGCTTTGCTTCGAGTCAAGAGGCGCGGTCTCGAAAATTCTTGATGCAAAAACAAACGCCCGCCAGCTATGGGGGGAGAGCTCGTGGCTCTTGGGCTGTCTCCTGAAAGATTTACAGGATCGGACACCCGCCCATCTGGGTGGAATGTCTACGAATAGGATTGTAGACTTGCCACTTCATCAGAACAGCGTAGTCTGCTTAATGCTTACCAATAAGTCTATGTGACAAGACATAAAGCTGAGGAAATACATGCAATCGCCTCTCAAAAATTGAGACGCTCCCACGGGATTGGCCGAGTATTCGGGCGGATTGGTCGAATAGGCCTTTTCACGCATGAGCATTCCTGCAGAGTGAGCTTTAAATTTTCACATGTGCGGGTCGCGGGCCCGAAAAAACTGACACAGCTTGAATCTGAAAAGTTGATAAATAGAGTTTAACCTTCAGCCAACCAACTAAAAACTATAGAAATCACATTACAATTAGAAGCGATCCTGAAGCTCGAGAATCGGGAAAATCTGCTCCCCAATTTCATCAAAGAGGGCGTGGACGATGCGGTCTTGGGTTATTTAACCGACGAGGATCTTCTCAACTTGGGTATCAAGCGTATCGGTGACAGGAGGCGCTTACTGGCAGCCTTTGCTCAAGTCGGCAAGGACCAAGGCACCGCTGTGGCATCCACAATGCCGAAAGCCAGCATGGCTGCGCCCCATGTCAACAGCGTCGGTCTTTCTTTTCTGCCAATTCCCCGATTCAAGACACTGGTATGTAGCCATCCCGTTCGCGTGCAAGATTATAGACTCTATTGTATCGAAAAAGGCCTGCCATTTCCCGACCAGAAAAACCCAACGGATTCCACACACCCCGTTGTGAATGTGTCGTGGCACGAGGGGATTGATTATTGCCTCTGGCTCACCGCCAAAGAGCGTGAAATGGATCGTATGGGAAATGACCAGTTTTACCGATTCCTGACCGATCTCGAGTGGAGCGCGGCTGTGGGCCTTCCCAATGAATCCGAGGAAACCCCGGCCGAGCGCAGCAAACAAAAGCCGGGCTACCCATGGGGGCCAGGCTACCCACCGCGCAAGGGATTCGGCAATTACCATCAGTCGCTCAAAGTCGATGACTTCGAGTTCACCTCTGCGGTCGACGCCTTTGCTCCAAACGAGCATGGGTTTTACGATCTCAGTGGCAATGTTTGGGAATGGATCATGGACAACTACAATACCTCGCGCACCTACCACACCCTGCGCGGAGGAGCTTGGGACTTTTATGGCAGCGGACTCATGTCATCCGCCCGCAATGCGAACGACCCTAATGGACGCGGCACAAGCATCGGTTTCCGCATCGCCTTCGCTGCCCAAGACACCCTCAACCAAGCAAAAAAATAACCACCGCGCTGCTCGGGTGAGCCGCACTCTTTCAGATGACTCCACTCGTTCTTGTTGTCGGATTTCTCGGGTCGGGAAAAACCACTTTTCTCAAAAACCTCATGCCCGCGCTCGCCGTGGAGGCGCTCGCGCCAGAGTTGATCATCAATGACTATCAGAACGCCCGCATCGATGCGGAGCAGTTTCGCGACCTTGTCGCCGAGGTCAAGGCGCTCAGCGGTGACTGCGTGTGCTGCGGATCGAGGGATGAATTGCTCGAGGCGCTGCGGGATTTCAAACACGAAAGCGGCAAGGTGATGATCATCGAAACCAATGGCACCACAGACTCCGTGCAGCTGATCGAAGCCCTCGCGCTCGATCCCTCGCTGAAAAATTTCAGCTCACCGATCCAGCTATCTGTCATTGATTGCAAGCGCTGGCAGCGCCGATTTTGGCACAATGCGCTCGAGCGCGAGCAGGCACGCACAGCCTCGCATATCCACATATCGCGCGGGGATTCTGTGCCAGCGGAACGCATGGAAGACGTGTTGGACTCGCTGCGGGAGTGCGGAGTGCGGGGCACGAGGACGGATCCTGTCTCATTCGCCAAGAACCTTTCGCTCGTCTCGGCGACGGCTGGGAAAGACCACACTCACGAGCATCCGGCAGGTTGCGCCTGTGAACATCACACACACACGCCGAGCGCCCACGACCATGAGGCCTATCATTTCGCCTCCTGTGAGATTCCGCTGCCGACGGTTCTGGAGCGGAAGGCGTTCGATGCGCTTATGGCCGACCTGCCCGAGGAAGTCCTCCGTGCCAAGGGGCTCGTCGTTTTTGATGACGCGCCGGGCGAGTATTTTGTTTTTCAAAAAGTCGGGTCCGATGACGAGACACGCTTGTTTCCCGTCGGCCGTGAGCCGCGCGTGAAGACGCCGCTGCTGCTTCTCATTGGGCCAAGCCTTCCGGTCGAGGCCCTCAGAGAGCGTGTGGCTGGGCTTGTGCCCGGCGGATGATTCGCACATCTGGCGCGAAAAATAGCTTCGGCCTCGCATCGTAAAGAGACCTGCGCATTCCAAACACAAAAATCCTGCTTGACACACCTCCTGTAAATACATGCCGCAGGCTTGTGAATATCTTCTCGAGGATAGTCTTAAATACCTGTCGACTCCGCGTCCCAAGAAGTTCGACGCGCTTTTTCACTTCGATGAAACCCGAGCCGTCGAACCTCTCGAACGCAGCCTCACTTGGGAGGCGGATGGCGTCGCGGAAGTCGATGAAACATATCCCAGCGGTCTTTGAACTCAAAAGCGGCCACCTGCATAAACAGACCGCACACAAAACGGACCGCACTCGACAAGTCCGCCTCTCGGGCTATTGTGGCCTTGCGATGAAATTCGAAGACTGGCCTGAAGAATGGCAGGAGTGGGCAAAGCTCACACCGCTGGAGCGCTTCCGGGAAAGCGAGAAAATCTTCGCTCAATATTTAGCCATGGGAGGTAGCCTTGATCCCGACCCCGATCCGACAAGTCCTTTTTACGATTCAGAAACATCAGGTTCAGGCGCTGCTTATGGGCGGCCAGGCCTGCGTATTCTACGGCGCAGCGCAGTTTAGCAAAGACATCGATTTTTTGATCCTCGCCGAAGAGGAAAATTTTGAAGGTCTCCACGCCGCGCTGGGCGAACTAAATGCGGTCAGGATAGCCATTCCACGCTTCGACCCGCACCTCTTGGATCGCGGGCACGCTGTCCACTACCGCTGCAAGGCGGCGGGTGTCGAAAGTCTCCGCGTCGATGTCATGACCAAGCTCCGCGACCTGCCGGACTTTTACGAGCTTTGGGAAAGGCGCACGACGATCACCGAATCCGATGGACAGGAAATCCACCTTCTCTCCGTTCCTGACCTGGTCAATGCGAAGAAGACACAGCGCCTTAAGGATTGGCCCATGATCAGTGCCTTGGTGGAGGGCCATTATGAACAACACGCCAGCGAGCCAAATCCCCAGCGCATCGATTTTTGGCTTCGGGAATCGCGCACAGAGGACCGTCTCCTCGACCTCGCCGTCCGCTTCCCAACCGAAGCCGCCGCAATACTCCCCGCGCGCCCTCTTCTCTCACTCGCGATCACACCCGACCTGCCCCGCCTGCGCGAAGCACTGGATGCCGAGGTGCGGGCCGAGCAGGAGAAAGACCGTATCTACTGGGCGCCCCTCAAGCGTGAGATGGAAGAATTCCGCCGCGCCGAGCGAGAGTCATCTTAACGGGATTGTCTCTTGCTATCGGCTTGGCAAGCGGCTTTTCTGGCAGCCTAAACAACTGATCCTCATATGACGCTAGATACCTCTTCTCTTGAATTTGCCGCCCGCGACGCCCGTGGATTGGCCATGGACGCCATCACGAAATGTAAATCCGGCCACCTCGGCCTCCCACTTGGCACGGCGGACATCGGGGCCGTTCTCTTCGGAGCCTCCATGAGCTTCAATCCCGATGCGCCCCGCTGGTTGAACCGCGACCGCTTCATCCTCTCCGCCGGCCACGGCAGCATGTTCCTCTACAGCTGGCTCCACCTCGCGGGATACGGCGTGTCCTTGGAAGAAGTCAAAAATTTCCGCCAACTCGGCAGCATTACTCCCGGCCATCCGGAGTTTCACGAAACCCCCGGCGTTGAAGCCACCACGGGCCCGCTCGGCCAAGGCGTATCGAATGCCGTCGGCTTCGCCATCTCCGCCAAAATGTGCGAAGCCCGCTTCAACACATCCGCGCACAGCATTTTCAACCACCATGTTATCGCGCTCGCAGGTGATGGCTGCCTTCAGGAAGGCGTGGCGATGGAAGCCAGCGCGCTCGCAGGCCACCTCGGCCTCGACAACCTGATCCTCATTTATGATTCGAACAATGTGACGCTCGATGCCATGGGCCCCGTCACACAGAGCGAGGACACCGCCGCGCGCTACGCCGCCATCGGCTGGGATGTCCACCAGATCGATGGACACAACCTCCATGAGATCGCCGAGGCCATTGAAAAAGCGAAGTCCGCCACCAGCGGCAAGCCGCAGTTCATCATCGCCAAGACGCTCATCGGAAAAGGCATTCCCGAGGTCAGCGGCACAAACAAAGCCCACGGCGAGGCCGGCGTGAAATTTGTTGCCGAAGCCCGTAAGGCGCTCGGCCTACCCGAGGAGACCTTTTTCGTCGGTCCCGAGACGAAGGCCTATTTCGAAAAACGCAAAGCCATCCTCAAGGCCGAATACGCCGCGTGGGAAAAATCCTATGCCGCCTGGCGCTCCGCCAATGCCGATCTGGCCAAGGAAATTGATGACGCCCTCGCGGGGAAAACTCCGAACCTGCTCGATGTCATCCCTCCTTTCGATCCAGCCGTCAATATCGCCACCCGCAAGGCCGGCAGCGATGTGTTGCAGCCGATCTGCGCTGCCATGCCGCTCGTCACCAGCGGCAGCGCCGACCTGCACGGCTCCACGCTGAACTACATCAAGGACGGCGGTGACTTTAACCGCACCAACCACGCCGGACGCAACCTCCACTTCGGCATCCGCGAACACGCCATGTGCGGCATCATGAACGGCATCGCCTACGACGGCATATTCCGTGCCAGCGGTGCGACCTTCCTCGTCTTCAGCGATTACGGCCGCCCATCCATCCGCCTTGCCGCACTGTCGCATCTCCCGACCGTTTACATTTTCACCCACGACTCCGTGGGCGTTGGAGAAGACGGCCCGACCCACGAGCCCGTCGAGACCGTAGCTGCCCTGCGCGCGATTCCCGGCTTGGATGTTATCCGTCCTGCCGACCCCGAGGAAACCGCCGGCGCCTTCGCGGCCGCGTTCCAGAAGACCAACGGCCCGACGATGCTCGTGCTTTCGCGCCAGAATCTGCCAACGCAAAACAGCATCCCCGTCGCCACACGCCGCGAAGGTGTTTTGAAGGGCGGCTACATTGCCAAAAAAGAAACCGCCGCACTGGAATTCATCCTCCTCGCCAGCGGCAGCGAACTCCAACACGCCATGAATGCTGCCACCGAACTCGGCGCCGGCGCCCGCGTCGTGTCCATGCCCTGCTTCGAGCACTTCGAAGCCCAGAGCGCGGAATACAAAGAATCCGTCCTGCCAAAATCCTGCCGCAAACGCGTCTCGATCGAAGCCGGCATCTCTGACCCGTGGTTCCGCTATGTCGGCCTCGATGGCAAAACCGTGGCCATCGACCGCTTCGGCCTCAGCGCCCCAGGCAACATCGTCATGGAACAACTCGGCATCACCGCCGCCCATGTCGTCGCCGCAGCAAAAGCACTCTGAAGTTGAATTGACCACAGAGAACACAGAGGACACAGAGTTGGTATAGCTCGGTAGGTAGCGGAAGGTTTTCTCCCCCGTGTCCTCCGTGCTCTCCGTGGTTCAATCTTCCATTCATGCCGTCGAAATTCGATCCCGAGGAAATCCGTCGCAAGGCCGAGGAGTTGGAATCCGCCAGTCTGGGCGAGGTTTTGTCCTGGGCATGGGAAAAATTCGGCACGCGCGCCGCGATCGGCACCAGCTTTCAAGGTGCCGGTCTCGTCGTCATGAACGAGGCCTTCTCCCACGGCCTGAATTTTCCCGTCTTCACCATCGACACCGGCCTCCTCTTTCCTGAAACGCATGAGCTGAAAGCTGCCATCGAGAAACGCTTCGCCATCACCATCGAGCCGCTCATCCCTGAGCAAACCGTCGAACAACAAGCCGCCGACCTCGGCCCCGAGCTTTGGAAAACCAAGCCTGACCTCTGCTGTTCCCTTCGCAAAGTCATTCCCCTGCAAAAAAAACTCTCCACACTCGATGTCTGGATCACCGGAGTCCGCCGGCAGCAAAACGACGCGCGCGGAAAAACCAAAATTGTGGAACTCTACCACTTCGATGTCCTCCGCGACCTCTACATCGTGAAGCTCAACCCCATGGCCGCCTGGACTCGCGACCAAGTGCAGGACTACATCAAAAAACACGACCTCCCCGTGAACGCCCTCGCCGCACTCGGCTACCGCTCCATCGGCTGCCAACCCTGCTCCCGCCCCACCGCCAACGGCGAAAACGAACGCGCCGGCCGCTGGACCGGCTTCGACAAAAGCGAGTGCGGCATCCACACCTTCCTCGGCAGTAATATCTGAGTAGAAAAGGCGGATCGAAAAGTTTTCCGCAGGGCACGCCCACCATGATGCGGACCACCTTTTTAGAAATCAAAAAATCGAGGCATCAATGATGGAGAGCACATCCTCCAGCACATCCCGTGGAGATTGTTCAATGAGCTTCATGCCGCGCGATCGAAAATCGAGTGACTTCATCTGCTCGCACATCACAAAACCCGTCAGCGATGTGCGGCCTGCGATGGAAACATGAAAAGGCATTCTCCGGTCCGTATTGGTGATCGGGCAGCAGATCGCCATACCGGTGCCTTTGTTGAAAGCCTCCTTGCTCACCACCAGCGCGAGTCGGAGTCCTTTCTGTTCGTGGCCGGCTTGCGGATCGAAATCCAACGCCACCAGATCTCCCTGCTTCGGAATCCAAGTAGTCATTACCAGACCTCGCGTCCGCTTGTTCTCCAATCAAACCCGGCAGTCTTGTAGCCCCTTGGAATGGCTGCAACCAGATCCTCGATGCGATGCCGACCTCGGACGCGCGACGGCGCCTTCGCAGGTCTCACAATGATTGCATCCTTTTTCGGAGTTAGCTCGATTTCGACATCGGCCCCGGGCTCAAGTCTCAAAGACGCAAGCAAGGTTTTAGGCAGACGCACTCCCTGACTGTTTCCCCATGCTTGTAAAGTTGTCGTCATGCGCGAAATGTATATCCCTCGGCTAAACAGGACAAGAGGTAACAGAGACTAAATTCCTGTCTGGATCACCGGAGTCCGCCGCCAGCAAAACGATGCGCGCGAGAAAACCAAAATCGCCGAACTCTACCACTTCGACGTCCTCCGCGACCTCTACATCGTGAAGAGCAACCCCATGGCCGCCCGCACCTGTGAGCAAGTGCAAGACTCCATCAAAAAACACGCCCTCACCGCATTCGGCAACCGCTCCATCGGCCACACTCGCTCTACCGCCAACGGTGAAAGTGAACGCGCCGCCCGCTGGACTGGCTTCGACAAAAGCGAATGCGGCATCCATACCTTTCTCAACCCGCTGGGCGTGGCTTAAATCTGAAACTTTACCTCAGATTTTTGGCATCCAAAAACCAGCGGCCTCGTCTTGTGGCTTGACTGCAGGGGGCGTCAATCCTAAGAAAAAGGCCCTATGCAAGTTACCTTTTTGACAGTGAGGAAGTGGACAGCGTTTGCCGTCATGGCACTCGCCGCCTCGGCTCATGCTGCAGACCAAAAAAAACCAAATGTCCTGATCATTTGGGGTGACGACATCGGTCAATTCAATGTCAGCGCCATCAACCGCGGAATGATGGGCTATAAAACGCCAAACATTGACAGTGTCGCCACCGAGGGGGCGCTTTTCACCGATTGGTATGGTCAGCAATCCTGCACCGCCGGGCGTGCGGCATTTATCACCGGCCAGTCGCCCATCCGGACAGGTCTCACGAAGGTGGGCCTCCCTGGCACGCCGGAGGGAATGAAGAAAGAAGACCCTACCATTGCGACGCTTCTCAAGGCCAAGGGCTACATGACTGGTCAGTTTGGAAAAAACCACCTCGGCGACCGTGATGACATGCTGCCGACCAGCCATGGATTTGAGGAGTTTTTTGGCAACCTCTACCACCTCAATGCGGAGGAGGAGCCTGAAAATCCCGACTACCCGAAAAATCCCGAGTTCAAAAAGAAATTCGGTCCCCGTGGAGTCATCCACAGCTTTGCGGATGGCCGAATCAAGGACACGGGACCACTCACCAAGAAGCGCATGGAGACAATTGATGAGGAGGTGACCGAGAAGGCGATCGACTTCATGGAGCGTGCTGCAAAGGCGGACAAGCCGTTTTTTCTTTGGTGGAACTCCACCCGCATGCACATCTTCACCCACCTCAAAAAGGAATCCGAGGGCAAGACGGGCCTCGGGATTTATGCCGATGGCATGGTCGAGCACGACGGCCAAGTCGGCCAGATTCTTGCGAAGCTCAAAGAACTTGGCCTGGATGACAATACGATCGTCATGTATTCCACCGACAATGGCGCCGAGGCATTCACTTGGCCTGATGGAGGGTCCACCATGTTCCGTGGCGAGAAAAACACCCAGTGGGAGGGCGGGTATCGCGTTCCCACCTTCATTCGCTGGCCTGGGGTGATCAAGCCCGGCACGGTGATCAATGAGATCGGCGCACACGAGGATATGCTCCCGACCCTCCTCGCCGCTGCAGGCGATACCACCGTAAAAGACGACCTGCTCACGGGACTCAAGGTTGGAGATTCGACCTATAAAGTGCACCTCGACGGCTACAACCTCCTGCCAACACTCAAAGGCGAAGCCGCTTGGCCTCGCAAGGAGTTCATTTATTGGACTGATGATGGAAGCGTGGCCGCCTTGCGCTACGAGAACTGGAAAATCACCTTCCTCAAGCAAAATGCCCACGGCATGGATGTGTGGCTCCAGCCTTTTGAAGAGCTACGCGCACCGATGGTAACAAATCTCCGAATGGATCCCTTCGAACTCGCCCCGGACATCGGCATGGGTTATCAGCGTTGGTATTTGGACCACATGTTCGTCATTGCCCCGGCTGCGAGCTATGTGGGCACTTGGCTGCAGAGCTTCCGTGAGTTCCCGCCGCGCCAGAAACCGGGCAGCTTCAATCTCGACCGCGTGATGGAGTCGGTCACCACCGTCGCCCAATAAGACAAACCGCGAAAAGCAACCCGCCAACTTCACCAACTCGTTTCAACCACCATGCCAACAAACGCCCTTGCATCCTCCGCTCAGGAGAATCTCACCGTAGCCCAAGAAATGCTCGCCTCCGCCACCACTTGGGTCTCGACAAATGGAATCAAGTTCGCCCTCGCCCTGCTCGGTGCCCTCGCCATCTATCTGATAGGCACCTGGGTGGCGGGCCTGATCCGCTCGACTCTCATCAATTCGCTGAACCGCCGGGGCACCGACCAGACCGTCAACACCTACATCGCCAATATCCTCCACGGCCTCATTCTGGTGTTGGTGATCGTCACCGCCCTCGGGCAGCTTGGCATTCCGACGGCTCAGTTTGCTGCCCTCATCGCCGCCGCCGGTCTTGCCATCGGCTTGGCGCTTCAAGGCAACCTTTCGAACTTCGCCTCCGGGTTTCTGTTGGTTTTCTTCCGCCCATTCAAACGCGGCGACTACATCTCTGCCGGCGGCACCGAAGGCACCGTGGAAGATATCGGCATTTTCACCTCCACGCTGGCATCCCTCGACAACAAGAAAATCGTCGTTCCCAATTCGGCCATCACCGGCGCAAACATCACAAACTTCAGCGCCCACCCGAAACGGGCGGTCATCGTTCCTTGCACCGTTGGTGGAACCAACGCTCCGGAAAAAGTCCGCACCACGCTGCTCGGTATCACGGCAAGCAATCCCCATGTCCTCCCCGAACCCGCGCCGGTCGCCGTTCTTACCACCCTTGGCGAAAATAAATACACGATGGAACTCCGCGCCTGGTGCAAGCCCGAGAACTTCTGGGCCGCCCAGTTCACCCTCAACGAGGCTACCAAAAAAGCTCTCGACGAAGCTGGCGTCACCGGACCTCTGCCAGCCATGCGAGTGATCCAAAGCTGAGGAGTTGCTGCGCCGAGGGTATGATCAGAGCCTCTCTTTTTCTTCTCCTGCTGCCCGTCGCGGCCTTCGCGGGCATCGTTTCGGAGGAAGTCACTGCTATGAAGGCTCCGCCTCAGGAGGATTCCGGATGGCGTTTTCGTGTGGCACCCTACCTTTGGCTGACCTCTGTGAGCGGCACCGTCGGAGCCGGTCCGCTTAGCGCGGATACTGACATCGGCGCGAGGGATGCACTTTCTAAATTGACACTCGGAGCCATGATTCTCAGTGAGATTGGCTATCATCGGTGGTCGCTGGAAAATGATGTGATCTTTGCTCAATTCCAGACGAGCAAGGAAACGCCCGGCCCGGTTTTTGGGACGCTCAATTCCACGCTGAACCAATTCCAATGGACGAGCCTCTTCGGCTACCGGGTGCTTGAAATGAAGCGCTCCACCTTCGATCTCCAAGCAGGCTTTCGGATGATGTCGCTCGGGCTCGATCTGGAACTCACACCACGGTTACTCCAGGGTGCCTCCCGCTCCTTCTTGCGCACATGGATCGATCCGGTCATCGGTTTTCGCTACCGCGCCCACCTTACAGATTGGCTCTTTGTCATCGGGCGCGGAGATATCGGCGGATTTGGCGCGAATTCGGAACTCACCTGGCAGGTATTCGCTGGTGTCGGTGCGCAGATGAGCCGCTGGGGAGCGCTCATTGCAGGATATCGGGCGATTGGCTACGAATATAACCAAGCTGGTTTTTCGTATGATGTGACCACATACGGTCCAGTCGTGGGGTTCGAATGCCGTTTTTAAGATACTCTTCTTAACTGTTTTCCCGAGGTTTTTACCGTAACGATTCCGAATTCTCACTCATGCAAATCATGGCAAAGTCCGAACAAGCCATCCTCATGAAATGAAACTCACGCCACATATCCTCACCCTACTTCTCGCTTGGGCTTTGCCGTGTCTTGCTTTGGCAGACCCCCTTCCCTCTTGGAACTCTGGCGCGGCCAAGCAAGCCATCTTGCACTTTGTTCAAAAAACCACCGACCCGGATTCCAAGGATTTCGTTCCTCCGCAAGAGCGCATCGCGGTCTTCGACAATGACGGCACCCTCTGGCCGGAAAATCCTCTTCCTTTTCAAATAGCATTTTCGATCGATGAATTGAGGCGCCAACTTCCTGAGCACCCCGAGTGGAAGGATGACAAGTTCATCCAATCCGCACTTGCCGGTGACATGGCACCGCTTCTTGCGGACCATTACAAAGGTCTCTTCCACCTTGTTGCGGTGACAGGTTCCGGCATGACGACTGCAGCCTTTGCCGCCCGTGTGAAGGACTGGCTGGCCACCGCGCAACATCCCAAATTTGCGATGCCTTACGACCAATTGACCTATCAACCCATGCAGGAAGTGCTCGCCTACCTTCGCTCCAATGGGTTCAAGACATTCTTGGTCTCGGGCGGGGGATCCGATTTCATGCGGGTCTTCAGCGAGAGAGTTTATGGCATCGTGCCCGAGCAGGTTTTAGGATCACATGCAGCCGTGGTCTATGAATTGAAGACGAACGGGCCCGCGCTTCTTAAAACGATGAACAACCTTTGCATGGTTGACGGGCCGGGCAAACCCGAGGCCATCCACCAGTTTATCGGCCGCCGACCCATCGCCTGCTTTGGAAATAGTGATGGCGACAAAGCCATGCTGGAATACACCACCATCTCCAATCCACACCCCTCCCTCGGCATCATCGTTCACCACACCGACTCCGAGCGCGAATACGCCTACGACGCAGATGCCAAGAGCAGCGGGAAACTGGTTGCCGCACTGGCCGAGGCGCTAAAACGGAACTGGATCGTCGTGGATATGAAAACGGACTGGAGCACAATTTTTACCAAATGAAATTTCACATGAAACGTTTTCTACTCGCGGCGATTTGTATCCCCTCGCTCCTTGCACAGGATCCAGCGGCAGAGCGCTACGAAGCGCCCGGGCCGATTAGCTCGGCCGAGCTGGTTCCCGCCTCGGTTCTTTCACGCCCACTCTGGAAAATTGCGCCTTTAGCACAAACGGATGGTGTTCGTGCGACCTACCAACTGAGTAGCCCTCGCGGAGTGGAACTCGTTTCAGGCACACAAAGCCTTCTCCTCCGCACGCGCGAACTCGAGGCCATCTCGGCGCTCGAGCGACTCAACAAATCCGAGGAATTTGGAAAGGCTCTGGTAAAATCGGGCGCCGATAAAGTCGAGAGCGTCAAGGAGGCTGTGAAAGACCCCGCAGGCACGATCCAGCGCTTGCCCGAAGGCGCAGGACGGCTTCTGGGACGCGTGGCCACAGCCGTCAAAAACACAGCCGAAGGGAAAGGCCATCCACGAGCCGGTATCGAGGCTGCACTGGGTGTCTCCCGAAAAAAAGCCGAGTTGGCGCTTCAGCTGGGAGTGAGCCCCTACACACGCGATCCGGTGTTGCAGGAAAAGCTGGACGCTACGGCACGGGCCGCTGCTGGCGGTGCGCTCGTCGTCAACCTCTCCGGCCTCCTCGTGGGGGGCGGCGTGGGCACGGCCATATCGGTCGTAAATGTGAATCAGACCCTGCAAAATACGCTCATCGAATCAAGCCCTGAGGAAATGCAGACTCAAAATCGAGCCACTCTTACCGCACTTGGCGCCAGCTCGAAGGAGGTCGGGAATTTTCTTGCCAACAGTTTTTTTACTCCATGGCAAAAAAGCATTGTAACGAATTATTTGAAGGCCATCGGAGCAAACCCCAGCGCATTTCTGCAGTTGGCTGCGCAGGCCTCCACTCCGGAAGAGGCCCTGTCTTTCGAACAGGAAGCCGCTCTTCTGCAGAACCACTCCGAGAGTGCGGCGGCGATTTCTTCACTCCAGCTGAAGGACGGATTCCTCATCGCACGCGATGCCAAGGGCATCTTGGCCACGCCTGTGGCTGCGGACTGGCTTTCGTGGACGCCTGCACTGGCGGCACGATGCGAGGCGCTGCGTGCTGCAGCCGATGCCGAACGCGAAGTGGCAGCTCTTGCGCTCATCACAGACGGTCTACTCTCGGCACAAGCTCGCGAGGCGCTTGCGGATCGAAGGATCCAAGTCACAGAGCAGTCGCTTGGAGCGGATAGATAAGCAAAGCGAAGGCCCCATAATCCTTCGCGTCGTTCCCAACGGGGAGTCAGTTCACCGGTTTGTAGATCGAATCGTCTGCCAGCAATCATCGGCACTCTCATGTGTTCTGAATCGAAAAACGAGGCGCAAACTCTGAATCAATCTGACCCCGCAACGCCTTGTCGATTTCACTCATCGAAGTCCGAAAGCGGAGGCCCCTTGAGCTTGCGCTCGAGTAGGCTTCTATGTTTGGTGATGCGTCCATGGACGCGTTTGCGCCAGAGGCGAAAACTGGAAGGCTTCAACTCGCGGCGCATGATCGCAATGACATCCCTTTCGACGAAGCCTGTGCGCTTCTTGATTTCCTCGAAGCTTGTCCTGTCCTCCCACGCCAAGCGCACGATACGGGAAATCTGCTCGGGCAAAAGCACGGGCTTCATGGGACGAGTCTCATGAGAAATTGGTGCGGGTGTGTTCAAAATAATAAAATCTACCGAGAATTTACGACCACCCGCTCAGGGCAGATGCTGGGAAAGTGCAAAAAGCTCCTGCACGACTGTAGATGAACCGAGAGGACTTCCCTCGATACGAGGCGGCTTGTCTCTGCGGCATTGGCATCGAGAGCCGCGCTGGACTTCCCGCATTCGGGCTTGCGATACCGTGGTGTCGAGGGAGTCGCATTCGGGCACAAAGGAATCTGCGGATTTGACTTCTGTCACTTATGATCGTAGTTCTGCGCGAGTCAGCGGGGATTTCCGCCTAGGGATGGATGTCCTGAGCCGACTCCTATATTCTCATGTCATCGCTTCTCGACTCACCCGTTCTGGTTCTGAACCGCCTCTGGCAGGCGGTGAATACATGCAGTGCCCGTCGTGCGTTCACTCTCCTCTATCAAGGCCATGCACAGGTGGTCTCTGCTGAGGAAGGGCAGGGTTTTTTGACCCATGATTTCAAAAGTTGGCAGGATTTTTCGCAGACCAATCCGGACCCGGAAATGGCCAAAACCGTTTCAATGCGCATTCGCGTGCCGCGTGTGATCGTGCTGTTGTTCTTCGAGCGCCTGCCGAAGAAGGAGGTGAAGTTCACGCGCCAGAATGTTTTTGAGAGGGACAGCAACACTTGCCAATATTGTAACAAGGTTTTTTCGCGAGAGATGTTGAACCTTGACCACATCATGCCGAGGGATCGCGGCGGGCAGACAAACTGGGAAAACATCGTTTGCTCGTGCATTCCCTGCAACACACGCAAGGGAAACCGGCTCCCGCACGAGGTCGGCATGGCGCTCATCCGAAAGCCCAAGCGCCCGCGCTGGAGGCCGTTTGTGAACATCTCGGTATCGGCCCACCCGCATGAGAGTTGGCGTCACTTCCTCGATATCGCCTACTGGAATGTCGAACTGGGAGATTAGAAACGACGCTCGGTTTTTGAGCGCGGCAGCGGGGCGCGAAAAAAAGTAAAAATACTTCTTGCGCGAGCTGCGAACCTACAATACATTGAAGTCGTTCTGGGGGGAACAGCAGGCCGTTGCGACACTCGTTGCGACGGCCTGCAACTTTTTTAGGGTCTGCACGCCGACGGGATACTCAACTCCGAGCCTCGACGCAAAGTTGCGGGAGCATTTCTTCAAAGAGCCGCGAGGCCTCCTGCAGTGCGGATTCAAAATCCACTGGCGCCCCGCTCTCTCGCTCGAGGCTTGTCATTTCCACGCCAGCGAGCCCGCAGGGAGTGATGTTGGAAAAGGCGGTTGTGGAAGTGGCGAGGATATTGATGGCGAAGCCGTGCATGGAAATCCATTTGCGAACGCCAACGCCCAGCGAGGCGAGCTTCCGTTCGCCTACCCACACGCCGGTGAGGCCTTCGCGGCGATGGGCCGTGATGCCGAAGCCAGCCGAAAAGTGGATGAGATACTCCTCCAAGAACCGGAGGTAGTGGTGCAGGTCGCGTCCGCGCTTGTTGAGATCGAGGATCGGATATCCTGTGAGCTGCCCGGGGCCGTGGTAAGTAGCCTGCCCGCCGCGATTGGTTTCGAAGACGGCGTGGGGGAGGTCTTCGCACAGGCTGGAGCGGTCGCGAGTGCGGCCGATGGTGTAGACGGGCTCGTGCTCGAGAAGGACGAGCGTTTCCTCGCTTTCACCGCGTTTCAAGCGGTCAACAAGCTGCTCCTGAAGCGCGAGAGCGGCCTCAAAGGTGAGTCGACCAGGAAGAAGAATGTTCATCGGCGGCGGAGTGCAGACGGGGCGGGAAACTTGGTGGTTTGAAAATGGGTAAAGCCCACGGCAATGGCATCTGCCGCATCGGGTGGGGGGGTGACTGTGAGGCCAAGGAGTGTGCGGACCATGAAGGCGACTTGCGTTTTTTGTGCAGCGCCCGTTCCCACGACAGCTTGCTTGACGCGTCGCGGCGCGTATTCGTGGATGGGTAGTCCACGCTGTGCGGCGGCGAGCAGAACCGCGCCTCGGGCGGATCCCAGCGTGATCGCCGTGGGGAAGCTCTGCACATAGATTACGCTCTCGACGGCCATAGCCGTGGGATTGAAGCGCGTAATCGCTTCGGTAAGGCGGGTGTGGATCTCCAGCAAGCAGCCGGGAATCGTGAGCTTCGGCGCATTTTTTATAACATCGAAATGCAGGCAACGGACTTTGCCGGAATCGCGTTGAAGGATGGCGAAGCCCGTGCCGCGCAGAGAGGGATCCACCGCGAGCAGGACTTCATCGGAATCCATTCAACAAAAAATTAAAAGTTACGGAAAGTCATCATCCCGGCGGCGGGCAGGAACTCCTCGGGCTTCTCGCCATTTTTGAGATATGCCACGGACTTGTCACCCTCGGCCGGAACGGGGATTTGTCCCGGTCCCACGAAGCCTGGCGGCCGCGCAGTGAGGGTGTAGAGAATATTCAGCATACCGCCGGGTTGGAGATTGGAGGAAGAGCGGTTCACCTTCACGATGCGCGCAGTGACTTCCACATCCTGCTGGCCGGGCTCGGCGCCAGGCTCGATGGCGACCCGCAAGACTTCAATGTCCAGATACTCCGAAGCGGCAGCCTGCATTTGCTCGTAAGCCGAAGGCGGGAGCTCGGCTTGGAGGCTGACGAGAAAAAACACTGTGGCGATGGCAATTAGAATCTGGCGCATGGGAAACTTCTGGCCATCGCGGGCGGGATGCGCAAGCGAATCCGCGCTGGCGAATCTTTCGGATGCCGCTCCGCATGCTGTGTGGTAAGACATCGCCGCGCGCCGCACATGAAAAAATACCTCCTTCCCATCCTGCAAGCGGCAGTCACCCTTTTTGTTTTCACGAGGATTTTTGGCGACGCCGCTTTGAGGGAAAATGTGGCGCTGGCGATCGGGAAAGCCGACCTCTCTTGGCTTGTCATCGCTGCCATTGCCGCTGCTGTGAGCGAGATTCTCTGCGCGACGAGGTGGTGGGTCATTCTCCATGCGTTTGGGCTGCCACTGCGCTGGAGGGATGCTGTGGCCTTCTCGGCTCTCGGGCTTTTCTACTCTCTCGGCTTGCCAGGATCGGGTGGGGGCGATGCCGTGCGGACGATGTATGTCATGCGACTTTTCAGCGGCAAAAAAATAGCATGTGCCTTTTCAGTTCTCGCAGATCGTTTGTGCGGGCTGATGGCTCTGGCGGCCTTCATGGCGGCTTCGTTGGCCTGGAATCATGACACCCTCCTTTCAGGAGAAATGGGACGGGGCATCGTGCTGTCTGCAGCGAGCTTGCTGGGTGGCACTATCCTTTTGCTTGGCCTCTGGTGGATGACTTGCCTCCCGGCGTTGAGAGATTTTGTGCGGAGGAGACATCCACGCTTCAGCCCGCACCTGCTCGAATCGGGCGCGGTTTTTGTTAAGATGGCTCAACGCCCTGGAGCCGTTGCGACCGGATGCTGTCTTGCCGCGATGGCTCTTGCCGCGCACTTCTTAGGATACTATTTCAGCTCACGGGCCTTTGGATCGTCGCTGCAGATCGGTGGGATTTTTTCCATAATGCCCATCGTGGACACACTCACCATGTTGCCGGTGGCGCTGTATGGGCTTGGATTGCGTGAGGCTCTCTTCAATGCCTTGTTGGGGGCTTTTTTCAGCACACCCCCAGCGATGGCGACACTCATCTCGCTCGGTGGATTTGGTGCCCAAGCGGTGGTGGCCCTTTGCGGAGTTCTTTTCCTGCCGTTCGTCAGGTTTCTGGAAATTGAAACGGAGAAGAAACCAGTGAAAATATGCCCAAAGTCGTAGTTGGAATTTTACAGCTCTTCGGCTAAGAGTTCCGCGTGCAACCCATTCGTTCTAAGCGTCGCAGAAATCCCGAGGTGTGGCACAAGGCGAACCACATGTTGGTCACCTTGATCGTCGCAGGCTTTGTGGCTGTGGCCGTAGCGGCATTCTACCCCGAGGTCGTCCGCCACCGCTCGCTCTCCAGTCAACTCGCCGAGGAAAAAGGTTTGCTGGCCCACGAGGAACTCACCAAAGCCCGTCGCACCCGCGAGGTGCATCTTCTCAAAACCGACAGCGAGTATGTGGAAATCATCGCCCGCGATCGCATAGGGGTCATGAAGGAAGGCGAAACAATTTACCGCTTGGATTCGCCGACACCTGCGATTCAACAGGCTGGTGCTAATTGATCCTAGCCCCTCGCCGAATCGAAAATTAAGCTTATCGTGGAGGTGTGCGCCTGTAAGATGGGCATTTGATGAACGAAGAACTTCAGAATTTGGACACCTCCGCGATCAAGGGCCGTTTGGCCTCGTTGCGGAGGTTTCTTTGACTTGCCGGCCCTGACCCAAAAACTCTCTGAAATCGAGGCCCGCATGGCGGAACCGGATTTCTGGGAGAATCGTGAGCGCGCCCAGCGCGATGTCGCAGAGGTCTCATCCCTACGCTCGAAAATCCAGCCCATGCAGGCGATGGACTCTCGGGCGGCTGATCTCGATGTCCTGCGCGAACTCGCGATGGATGAGCCGCCGGAGAATCAGGCTGCTGCCGCCTCTGAGGTGATGGCCGAGTTTTCTGCGATTCAAAAAGATCTGGATCAATTTGAGATCACTGCCCTGCTCTCAGGCCCATACGACAACTGCCCCGCCTTCCTTTCCATCAATGCCGGAGCGGGTGGCACCGAGTCATGTGATTGGGCCGATATGCTGCTGCGTATGTATCAGCGCTGGATGGAACGCCACGGTCTGGAATGCGCCATCACAGACATCCAACTCGGCGAAGAGGCGGGCATCAAGTCCGCCACGCTGCGCGTGACTGGCCAGAACGCCTACGGATACCTGCAGACCGAGCGCGGCGTGCACCGCCTCGTTCGCATCTCGCCATTCGACTCAAACAAGCGGCGCCACACATCATTTGCCAGCGTGGATGCCGTGCCGGAAATCGAGGATGTGCCCGTGGAAGTCAATGAGGCGGATATCAAGCTTGATACCTTTCGCGCCGGTGGGAAAGGCGGGCAGAATGTCAACAAGGTGGAAACGGCCTGCCGCCTCACGCACATTCCCACGGGAATCGTCGTGGCCTGCCAAGCCGAGCGCAGCCAGGGTCGGAACCGCGAACTCGCCCTCCAACTCCTGAAGGCAAAACTTTTCCAAATGGAAAGCGACAAAAAACGCGCCGAGGTAGACCGCCAATACGGCGAAAAAGGCGATGTCGCCTGGGGAAACCAGATTCGCAGCTATGTCTTCCAACCCTATCAGATGGTCAAAGATCTCCGCACCGGCGTGAAAACCGGCGACATCCAAGCCGTCATGAACGGCGAGATCGATGCCTTCATCGAAGGAAAACTCCGGGGTCTCACCTACAAAAAGGGCGAGAGTGACGAAGAGGACGAGTAAGAGCGGGTTCTAAAATACCAGCCCAGCCAAGAAGCCGAGCACAGCGGCATTCTGAACGGCGGCGGATCCGGTTCCATTCGGATGCGAAAAATATTGAGCAAAAGGTTGGATGTAGGACCAGCCGTTGATTTGGAAACGATATCCGCCTTCAATCACCGCCGTGTAGCCGTCCACCGCAGGGCTGACATCGCCTTGATACGCCCCGTAGCCGAGCGAGATCATGATCAAGTCCTCGTCACGGTGTGGGATGAGACCGGTGTAAACGAGTCCGCTTTGAAAGTAGAACGGATAAACATTTTTGACTGCATATCCGGGAGCGAAGGTGAGGAGGTTGAAGGTGCTCAGGCCTTGCTTGGAGAGTTTCGGAGCGGATGGCTGCACTGTTGATTTAAAAGATTTTCCACTCACAACGGATTTGCCGTCACCCCGGGGAGCGGGAGCCTCTTCAGCAGAAGGTTCGCGGTAGAGCATCTGGTCGGCTTGAAAATAAAAGCCGTATTGGCCGGCGTTTCCCGTTCCGTTCCACGAGGGCGTCTTGTTGGCAGGTGTGCCGAAGAAGTAGCCGCCGAACGCGTATTTGCCGGGCATTTTGGATTCGCCAATTTTCGGGGTGTAGCCAGTCTCGCCCATGTAAAAAAGCCCGTTTTGATTTGTGGCTGGGCCGTATCCTTGAAAGGCGAGGCCGTGGTTCGTCGAGGCAGTGGCCTGCGGGAAGGACATGAAGAGACCATTTTTCACATAGACGGATTCGTGCAGTTGAACTTTCAGCGTGCCGCCCCATGTGGAAAAGCTGGACGAGAAGGGGATGTTTCCGCCGATTCCTTTGGCGCTGTTCACTGCGTTGTTGAGGAACAGCTTCGAGAGAGGCTGGTCGACGAATTCCTTCTGTGGTTGCAGCCACCCGCCGCGCAGGACGACCATGTCCTTGATGGGCAGCATGCCCTTGGTGCCGATCTCAGCGCCGATGGCCAGAACGCGGAACTGCGTGCCGGATTGCCAATTTGAAGGATTGAACATCGACTGGGCCTCGACAAAATTGTTCGGATTCGAATTTTTGGTCGAGTCGCGGTAACGGAAGCTGGAAAAAGCAAAGACGCCTTCGAGGTTTTCGTTTTTCAGAAGCTTCCCGAGGTTGATCTCATTTCCAAAATTGATCTGCTGGTCCCAGAATCCGCGCGCGCCTTTTTCGCTGTCCACGACGCCGAAGAATGCCCCTTGGTAGTTGCCGTTGAAAGAAACGCCCTCGTTCGCCAACTTCTGCCGCAGGTCGAACCCGAAACTGCTGCCGCCGCCAAGCATGAATTTGCCATTCCACCAATCATTGAAAGGCTGCGAGAGATCATCATTTGACGCAGGCAGGCGCTCTCCGCCTATCGTTCCCGAGGTTCCTGAAAGAATTTGTCCATCTTTGATTTCGACGGGACCCTTGAGGAGCAAAGGATGCCATTGGATATTTTGGAGACCCCCTCTGGAGTCGGGAAGGTTGGCGTTTTCTGGATCGGCGGCAAAGGCCGTTGCACAGATGAGGGCTGCAGAAAGCAAGCAGGCTAAATGTTTCATGAGGGCCTGATTTTTGTTTTCTCGGCCGATTGAAGAAGGTTTTTTTTGTAAAGTTTTCGTCGTATTTGCGATGGCAGGAGAATTCGTTCGCAAGGCAGCATTCGCATGGAAAAAATCTTGAAGGCGGCGACTCCGCCGCGCTGCCGGCTTATTGCAATCGGTGAAGCTCGCCACAGTGGGCCGCGAAGCCCGCACCAAAGGCAGTGAGCCAAAGGCTCTCGCTCTCAGGATCGGTCGAAAGGGAATATTCCAGCGCGGCAAGAACGCTTGGGCTGCTGATGTTGCCGTATCGACGCAGGACTTCCCGGGTGGCATCCAACCTGTGCGTGGGAATGACTCGTTCGATCGCCTCGATCACATCACGGCCGCCAGTGTGCGCGATGAGGTGCTCGGGCGTGCCCGATCGCATTCCGAAAAGCTCGGAGACCGCATCGGCTGCGAGTTCAGGAACCTCGCGGTGGAGTTGGTTTTTAAGACGGCCACCAACATTGACGAAGCGGATTTTCTCGCGGTGCTCGGGCTTGTGGATGGTGCGGAAGTTTTGGAAACGGAATTGCCCGCCTTGCGTTTCGCCCTTCCAGATGGCGGCAGCAGCTCCGTCGCCGAAGAGACAGAGGCTTATGAGCACGCCGGGCTCGTCGTTGAGGTAAAAAGCGGCCGAGGAAATCTCGACGGCTACTGTAGCAATCGTAGCGGTGGGATTTGCCGCGAGCAGGCCGCGTGATGTCTCAAGGAGCGGCAGGACGGCTCCACAGCCGAGGCCGAGCAAATCTTGAAGGAAAGCATTTGGGCGGAGGCCGAGGATTTCGGAAATGTAGCTGCTCAAGCCCGGGCAAAGATAGCCCGTGCAGGTGCAGACCAAAAGTGCATCGATGCAAGACGGGTTGAGGGAGGCGAGATCGCAGGCTTTGAGAAGCGCCTCCGAGGCGAGTCGTGGCGCGTGTTGCTCAAAGTGCTGATGCAACTGCCCGGCATCGCGGCCAAAGGTCTTTGCCAAATCCGGATCGGAGAACCGCCGCGTCTCGATGCCAGAATCTCCGGTAAGAACCTTCCGCAGAAGCTCTCTGGATCGGCCTCGCAGGCCATCCACCGCACCCGAATCGTTCAGGATTTGAAAGCATTCCGCCTGTGTGAAGGCGTGCGGAGGAAATGCTGTGGCAAGAGATTGGAGATACATCAACGGACAAGGCGGAGGAGGGTTCCAAAAGGCATCATTTTTCGACGGGCGAGTGCGCGAGTGATTCGCATAGCCGTGCGATTCATTAAAAAGTGGTGAAGGACAGTGGCTGTCGCCAAGCGCCGCTTGAAGCGCGCCCTCTGGCGGGCGCTGGATGCTGCGGCCGCTTCCAGCCACGCTTTGCCGCCGGTGCTGTAGTCCAGTGCGGGTTGCAGCGCACACTCGGCGGATTGGAAGGCCATGCTCATTCCATTCCCCGTGAAAGGCGGGATCATGCTCGCGGCATCACCGATGCCGAAGGCGGGTCCCGCCTGCACACCGGTTTGAAATCCTGCGACACCACAGAAGCTCGACTCGTCCAAGTCTGCCGCCTCCATGCGGTCTGTGAGCGCATGCAGCCCAGATTCGCGGAGCATGGCGAGAAGCAGTGCACTTCCTTTGGCACCACGAACAGGTCGAGCCTTGAAGAGACCGCAGATATTCACCATGCCGCCCTCGATTTTTGCAAGACCGATATAGCCGCTCGGTGAGGTGAACATTTCCAAGTCCTGCGTAAGTGGCAGATTGCGCGCATGGCACTTCAGGCCCAACCAAGGCGATGGTTGCCGAGGCCGACCAGCAGCCCAGATGACGCCCGCCGAGGGGCTGATGCGCGAGTTCGTAACGAGTGTGCCACCGAGCGAGAGGAATTGGCGCTGCAGGCGGTCGTCGAGTTTCCAACGCGAAATTCCGCGACCGGGCGCCTGCATTTCTGCAAGCTGTCCTCCTGAGTCGCTCCAAGAGGCAGTCTGTAGCTGCGTCGCATCCTCCAAGCAATCGGCGATTCCAAGCGCTGCCAGTGTCGTCCCCTCCACTCCGCTAATAAATTCGCCACATACACGGTGCCTCGGGTAGGTGGACGCCTCGTGCAAGGTCACCGCTACTCCGCGAGATTGCAGGGCGATGCCTAAAGACAATCCAGCCAGTCCGCCTCCCGCGATGGTGATGGGTTTTTTCAACAGTGCGAAGTTACCACTCCGCAGGCTCTAAGCCAGTGAGATGATGGCTGGAGGTGACATTTATGAGCCTAATTTCGCTCGAAAAAGAACCTTGTGACTCATCGAAAGGAAACAAAAGTGCATTTCACTTCGAAAAGTCCGCCGCGTTTGCTGGCTTGGTGGACCGAAACGGGCTCGGCACTTTGACGCGGCGTGGGCGCGGAAAAAAAGGGTGTTCGAATCGCTTCTCCAGATCAGCTTCGCGTCACTTGCAGGCCGGTGTCCGAGATATCCATTCGCACGAAGCGAGCTCTGGGGTTTGGGGGGCGGGTGGTGAGTTCGTGGCGGATGCGGGAGGCGGCTTCGGCGTCTTTTGCAAGGAAGAGGATGTAGCCGCCGCCTCCGGCTCCGGGGAGTTTTGCGGCGGCAGTCCAGTCGGCGACACGGTTTAAGATGTCTTGGACGGCAGGCGGATTGGTGCCGGCGTCGAGGGCGCAATTGAGTTCCCATGTGCGTTTCACGACGCTGCAGAGGCCGTCCCAAGACTCGCGTTGTAGGATATCAAACGACTCACGCGCATGGGTGGCGATTTCGTCGAGAAGGGACATTGTTTCCGGGCGATTGAGAAACATGTTGCGAACGATCTCGCGCAGGATGCCTTTTGCGACGCGGGTGATGCCTGTGTAGTAGAGGAGCGCCATGCCGTTGGTGTTTGGAGGGCCGAAGAGGTGTTGGGGGAGCCAGCGCACGAGACCGCGCTGGGTAAAGCCTGGCGAGGATTCAATCATCTTCAGGCCGCGATGGATTCCGCCCGCCTGATCCTGCCATCCGCCGCCGGTCGTGAGGAGTTGTTCCAGCGCAAGGGTGCGGGAGCAGATTTCCTCGTGGTCCCAGCCGAGGCCGCAGACTTCGGAGAGGGTGCCGAGAAGCGTAGCGGCAAGGATACTGCTCGTGCCTAAGCCGGAGCCTTTTGGCGTAGCAGCAAGTAGCGAAATTTCGAGCCCTCCACCAAATTCGCCGAGAAGGGCATCCAGGGACGCCGCGCGGGTGTGGGCTGTGAAGCGGGGATGGAAGCCTGCAAGGGCCAGTGCGGCCTTCGCGAGGGAAAACTCGGCGCCGACATGGGTGAAGTCCTCCAAATCCTCAAAGGTGCGGATGCGCGTTTCCGCTCCGAGGTCGATCGAGCGGATGACGATCTCGCGGAGCGCTGGCACGCGCGCAAAGACCTGCACGGGCGGCTGCCCATTCAAATCCAGCGCGACATTCACGACGGCGCCGCCGCGTTTTAGGCAATACGGCGGCGTGTCAGTCCAGCCTCCGGCGAGGTCGATGCGGATCGGGCAACGACCCCATATGATCTGGTCATCGACTGCTGTTCGGATGGGAGCGCACTTTTTGGCAGCGATGCGATCGACCACCAAGTCGCTCAGAAACGAGAAGGCCCGCTTTTCACAGAGGCTTGAAAAAGATTCGTCGCCGCGCGTCCGAGCCACCTGTGCAGAGAACATGGCCTCGGAAAGAAAATCCATCGGCGAGCTGCTTGGCACATCGATCTCTGGTGTGGGTGAGTTCGTCTCTGCGAAAAATCGCGCTGTGCTGTCGAGGTCGAGTCGGAAAAAGGGATTGTTGCCGCGCTGTGCGAACAAGCGCGGCGTGGCGGCGGCAATCTGGAGACGCCTCCCGGCCAGAAGGCGAGTAGGATTGAGGCGCTCGGTGATCTCCTGTGCGGAAAGGCGCTCACTGTTTTTCCAGATTGCCAGAAGCTCGCTATCCTTGGCGGGCTCTTGCGAGGACATCCAAGCGACCATGCGCGCAGTGAGGTCGGTGGACTCCAGAATCGGAAACAGACGGGTCTCCTGGATATCCGTGGTGGGGCACAGGCCACAGTCGGCTGGAGCGATGCCGCGCCGTCGAAACCACAGTGCGCAGGGTGCGCCAAGCCATTGGGTAGCTGCCTCGCCGATCGCCCCCTTGAAGGAATCGTCAAATCCATACACGCGCAGGCAGTGGGCGGATTCGCCGATGGGTGGAGTGTCCACGCAGACTCCGGGCGCGAGGGAAAGCGTCCCGATTTCCGCAGGCAGGTTGGTGAGAACATTTTCAGAAGTGAGAGGGAGAGTCGCCGGGAGGATACAATTTTCGACCCAGATGAGCTTGTTGGCGCTGGATCGCGAGCTGAAGGCGAAGTCGGAATTCAGGACATACATGTCCGGGTGCGGCTTCAGCGAAAGGTGCGACTGGCCGCGCTGGTCGAGGCTCCGATTTTGCAGGGCCGACACGGATTCGATCATCTGGCGGCTGGTGCCGAAGTGATAAAACTCGGCATCAGGCAGCGGCACGACGGCACAGGTCAGGCTGGCGATGTCGTCATCATGCACAGCGGGACGGCTTCCCATGCAGGGACCCATGCCAGCGTAGAGTTCGTAGAAATCCGGCACACCTTTTGCAAACGCGCCTGCTTTGGCATTCCATCCGCATTTTTTGAAAAGCACGGAAACGGCCTTGGCGCTGAGAAGCCAGAGGCCAGTATCGACCAGGAAGAGATGGTCGGCGGCGAGCTTGGTGATTTCGTCGGGCTTGGGTTTTTGAAGGAAGAAAGCGAGTTCCTCGGGGCTGGACTTCGGAGTGAAGAAAACCCCAAAGTGCGAGGCCGTATGGGCATCCACCCACATTCCAAGGCCAAGGATGTCGGCATCCGGCATAGCGGGAAGCCTTGGAGGAAAGCGCAGGAGAACATCTCCACTGGCAACCATGACCCGGCTCTGCAAAGGGGCGCGGGCGGCAATGTGGCCGAAGCCAGGCATCTGCACATCCAGCAGCGTCTGGTCGAGTCGCTGGCCATCCGCCCATCGCAAGGCGGGGAATGGCATGAGAATTTTTCCCGTGGCAGCGTAGGCTGGCAGGCGGCGGCTTTGTCCACCGGCCATGAGGGTGAGTTTGAGCGGCGGCGAGTCGCACCATTCCTCGAACGGCGAGTTCCCGCCATTGCTGCGCCAGGCTTCAGCCAGCAGGTGGGCCACGCCACCACCAGAGCCGAGTTTGCTGCCAGCGGGATCGCATGCGGCGAACCAGCCCGCACCCTCGGCCGTGCCGGGGAAGTGTGCGGACATGGCGGGTGGCAGGGAGATCAGCCGCTCGATTTTCATGTCAGAGCAACTCCGCGATCTGAATGGCATTGAGCGCAGCGCCCTTCAGCAATTGGTCGCCGCAGACCCAGAAGGCAATCCCATTTTCCATCGCGCAATCGCGGCGGAGACGGCCGGCGAAGCAGTCATCCTTCCCGGCGCAGTCGAGCGGCATGGGATATCCATCCTCCACGAATTGGAGCCCAGGCGCATTTTTGAGGGCTGTGCGGGCTTCCTCGAGCGAAATGGGTTTTGAAAACTCGGCGCTCACGGCCACCGAGTGGGCACGGTAAACTGGAACGCGCACACAGGTCACCGAGGCCTTGAAGTCTGGCAGGTGCATGATGCGGCGACCCTCGTTTTCCATTTTCATTTCCTCTTTCGTGTAGCCGGTGTCCAAGAAGGAATCGACCTGCGGGATGACATTGAACGCGATCTGGTGCGGAAAAATTTCCTTCACGATAGGGCGCCCTTTGGCAAGGGCTTCGGTCTGATGCCGAAGTTCGTCGATGGCGCGCGCGCCGGCTCCAGAAACGGCCTGGTAGCTCGAAGCAAAAAGGCGGCTCACCCCGAAAGCGCGGTGCAGCGGATGCAACGCCATGAGGGTGATGGCTGTCGTGCAGTTGGGATTGGCAATGATGCCCCGATGGTTTTTGACATCTGCTTCGTTGATCTCCGGAACGACGAGTGGCACATCGTGGGACATGCGAAAGGCCGAGGAGTTATCTATTACCACCGCGCCGCTGGTCACGGCCGCGTGAGCGAAGTCGCGCGAGATCACCCCGCCAGCGCTGAAGAGCGCAATGTCGATCCCCTCAAAGGAATTCAAATGCAGTGGCTCCACCGTGATTTCCTTACCACGAAAGGTAAGGGTTTTTCCAGCGGAGCGGGGGGATGCCAGAAGGCGGAGGCTGGCTACGGGAAAGTTGCGGCGTTCCATGACGCGGAGCATTTCGACTCCGACTGCGCCGGATGCGCCAACGATTGCGACTCTATGGGATTTTGACATACTCAACATTTATGACACCGGAAACGCCCGCACGGCAATCCTCGGAAGAATGGGAGATGCGAGTGGATATCCCACGCCAGATGCTCGACCTGCGACATCGCGGCGAGTTGATCAAATCTTGGCCGGTTTCCACATCCCGATTCGGCTTGGGATTTGAGCCTGGAAGCTTCAAGACACCGACGGGGCGCTTCGCTGTGGAAAAAAAAATCGGTGCCGGTGTGCCGTTGTGGATGGAATTCAAAAGCCGCCAACCCACCGGGAACCTTGCCGCTCCCGGCGGCGAGCAGGACGGCATTCTGACACGCATTCTCTGGCTTTCCGGCCTCGATGAGGAAAATACCAATACCCGCGACCGCTACATTTATTTCCATGGAACGAACCGCGAGGACCTGATTGGAACCCCGGCCAGCCACGGATGCATCCGACTTCGGAATGCCGACATCGCGGAACTCTTCGATCTCGTGCCGGAAGGCGCGCGGGTGGTCATCGCTTGAAGGTCACACCGTCGAGAAATCCCTCGGCGGACCAGCTTTCTTTCTCCAAGCGTATCCCCACTGCCCCGGTGCGATCCTGCCGAAAGAGGCGAATGCCGAGGCTCTCCACCATGGAGGCCCATTGCTCATCGATCGGTTCGTTTGAGGGAAAATCCGCCGCTGTGGCTAGGACAAGCGAGGGATTCACGGCTCGGAGAAATGACGCCTCGGGGGGCGCTCCGGACTTGTGGCGACCCAGAATCACAATATCGGCCGGGATTTCCGCGCTCTGGTTCTCCAGAAGCCACTGAAATGTCGTCGGCCCGGCATCCGAGAGAAACAGTATCCGTGTTCCACCAGACTCCAGCAACGCGACGAGGGATTTGTCATCCGCCGTTGCGGCAACGAGACCATCCGGTGGATGCAAGATTTTCAGCGATGCGGATGGGCTAATCTCAAAATGATCCCCCGAGCGCGCTTTCAATGTCGGCAAGGCAGCGGCATCCATCGCCGCGTGGAGCCGGCGACGCACTGGCGAGCGGTCGGTAAGCGGGGAGTCGATGATTCGCGGAAGCGCATTCGTTTCGAGAAGAGTGCCCACTCCGCCAATGTGGTTGGCATCGCCATGCGTGAGCACGAGAGTATCCGGCTTCCAGTGGCCCGTGCTGCGCATCCATGGCGTGAGGATGTTTTCGAAATCCCAACGCGACCCGCAGTCCATAAGCCAGAGCCTCCCTCCGCTCTCGATTGCTGTTGCGCCACCGGAGCCGAAATCGAACACCGTGAGAGCGGCGGGCGCCGTCTGCCAGCTTCCGATGGGCAGAAACGAACCCGGCAAGGCAGCCGCTACTTGAATCACGAAGACCAGAAATTTTGTGAAGACGAGGTTCGCGTTGTTAAAAACCGCTGCCAAGGCCGCACTGGCAACTCCTCCGGTCAAGGCAAGGACGGCTGTGGCCATGATGAGAAACGACAACGGCACGACGAGAAGATTCGCTGCCAGAGCGGAAACGGAAACCATGTGAAAATAAAAAACCGTAAGCGGCAGCGAGCCGATCCAAGCGGCCAGTGAGACCGCCAGCAAGGACGACGCATTGCCTGCCGCTTCGTGCCGTTTCTTCTGCCACGAAGTCCAAAGCGACACAGGAATGAACGGATCCGGCTCCAAGCGTCGGCGAATCCTCTCCTGGATCGGCCCGGCGATGAGCAGAATCGCAGCGACCACGGTGAACGAGAGCTGGAATCCGGGATTGAAAAGTTCATTCGTCGATTGCGCCAGAATGACGAATGCCGCCGCGCACAGGGAATTCAAGGCGATGGGCTGCCGCCATGAAACCATGCCAATTAGAAAAATCGCCGACATAGTCGCCGCGCGGATGCTCGAGGGTTTCCACCCCGTGAGCAGGGCGTAGAAAAACAGAGCTGGAATGATCACGCAGGTGGCAATGCCCCGGCCTACTCCTGCCATTCGGAGGGCCTGCCAGAGGATCAGCGCGATCATACCCACATGCAAACCCGAGACAGAAAAAAGATGGAATGTTCCGGTTTGTCGGAATTCTTCTTGGAGCGCATCGGGGATGTCAGATGTGACACCCAGCACGATTCCGGCGAGCAGATTGCAGACGAGGGGATCTGAGGAAATGCCTTCGCGCAGGGTGGACTCCATCCATTTCCGGCAGGATGCGGCGATGCGCGGCAGAGAGAAACCTGTGGCGGGCGAGGTGATTTCGAGATCCCTCGGCGAGGTGGCGACGAGTTCGCAGGTGATGCCTCGAAGCTCCATGACACGCTTCGCATTGAATTGGCCGGGATTTCGCGGTGGGGCAATCGGACGGAGGCTGCCGACGACGCGCACGGTATCTTCCAGAGCTGGGTTGCCCGAAGGAACGATGGCCTGGATGTCACAGGGGAGGTGGATTTTTTCCCCATCGATTTTGAGGTGTGTTGCTTCAACGAGAAAGCGGGCTTTTCCGGTTGCGCCTATCGAGGGTTCGGAGCGAACGATTCCTTCGACGAGGGCCACTTGTGGTGAGCCGCTGAGTTTTTCAGCAAGCCTTGCAGCCGAAGATTCGCGGGTCTGCACGACTTGCATGGCAGCGAATAAAAACGCGACAGCCGCATAAACACACGCGCTACGGCGAAGGGGCAGCCACAAGGCAAGGGCCAAAGTGGACAGAACAAGAAAAGCCTCCGAGCCAAGCGGGGTCATCCACGCACCGAGGATTCCCGCCGCTACTGCACCCGCCAAGCCTGCGAAGGGCAGGCGCTGATGCCAAAGCGGGGCCCTTGCAGTCACGCTCCGGTGGGTCTCACGGTGTGGTTAGTTGAAGGAGAACGGGCTGTAGAGCGATTCCTCGTAGCCCGAGTTGTAGAAGCCATCGATCGCCGGCTCGTTGTTGGCGAAGGGTTGCTCGTCCTGGTAGAGTCGCGAGTTGTTCCGTTCACCGGGAGAGCGCGGCGCTGATCCGTTTTGTGGGGCAGGCGAACGGCCGTAGAATCCGCGTGTGTCGGAAAGAAACCCGAGCAACTGTGCGTCTGCGCCGGCGGATTTCAGGCTCGCTATTTCGCCTGAAGAGAAATTACACACCTGCCGTGTGCTGTTCAGGTAGGCGATGATTTTGTCACTCGGCACATTGCTGGCGGTGAGATTGCGAATGTCGGAGAAGTCGAGCTTCGCCCCGGCAGACATTTTGGATGTTGTCGAAGCGGACACACCACGGGAGGTCGCCGCCGAGAGCACAGCGGGATTCACCTGGGATGTGCTGGAGCAGGCGGAGAGACAGAGCGCGATGAGAGCGAGAAAAAGCAGAGTGATGCGTTGCATGGTATTTGTGTTGGCTTTCTTCAGGGCTAAGAATCACTAACCCAGCTCGGTGATGATGGCAATGACTTCGGTGTGTGAAGAGATCTATGTTGGGGTGGAAAAAGGTTTGTTTTGATCCAATATTCAAGCCTGCAGGCAGCGTGGACCTTCCGACGCTTTGCAAGTTGAAAAACAAAATCCGCAGGTCGTCCTTGAAAATTTGGTTTCACCTGATCATTCAGGCGTAGAGTCCCTCCCTCACGCGCGCGGATGGAATTTTTTGATCACTGCTTTGAGGCCGCTTTTTTCAATGTGGGTATAGATTTGAGTAGTCGATATGTCCGCATGGCCGAGCAATTCTTGGATGACGCGCAGATCGGCTCCGCCGCCCAGAAGGTGTGTGGCAAAGCTGTGGCGCATCAGGTGTGGATAGACATTTGCTTCGATGCCCGCACGGGCGGCGTATTGTTTGATGAGCTGGCGGATGCGCGGTGTCGTGAGCTTTTTTCCTCGGATCGATAGGAAAATCTCGGCGCCGGTTTTTTTTGAGACGAGTTCGGGGCGTTCGCGTTGGAGGTAAGTCCGTATCGCTGTGCAAGCCGGTTGGCCGATCGGGATGAGGCGGGTTTTCTTGCCCTTGCCGATGACTCGAATGAATGCGTCGTCGAGGTTGATATTTTCGAGTCGTGCATCGCAGAGTTCGGACACGCGGAGGCCGCTGGAGTAGAGCAGCTCAAACATTGCCCGGTCGCGCAGGCCGAGCGGATCATTCGGGCCGAGCGGATCGCTCGGGCCGATGCCCTCGATGAGCTTCCGCACCTGCTCGACATGCAGGGCCTCGGGAAGATGCTTCTCCGGGCGCGGCAGTGTGAGTGTCTCGGCGGGATTCTCGGTCCATGCGCGGCGGGTAACCATAAAGCGGAAAAAAATTCGCACGGCCACGGCATCGATCCGCACCGAGGAGGCTTGGAGCCCAGACCGCTTGCGGAAGACGAGAAAGTCGGTGATCTGCTGCGGCTCGACCCGCCGCCACTCGCGCGTTGGTGTGTGCTTTTCCAGCCATGCGGAAAAGGCCTCCAAAGAACGCTGGACGAGCAGTTGATAGCTGTCGGAAAGCCCGCGCTCGGTGGCCAGATACATCAGAAATTCCTCGATATCCTGTGGCATGCTTGACGGCACTCTGGTGTTTTATCGTATTCGCGGCAAGCCGGCTTCGGGAGGCTTGGCAGATATTTTCATTTTTTATTGAAGTCTCTGAAGCGTTTTGATGTTCTCTTCTGCAAAAATGCCAGCCACCCCAGCCAAACTCGAGATCAATGAGGAAGCGCTCTCGGATCTTGATGTCGAATCGATCGAGCTTTTCATCGGCTTTTTCAAGCTGATCGGTCTTCAGAAATCGGTTGGTGAAATCTACGGTCTGCTTTTTGTGTCGTCGCGCGCTCTGGCGATGGATGACATCGTGCGGCGCTTGGGAATCAGCTTAGGAGCCGCCAGCCAGGGCCTGAAGGTGCTGCGCTCAGTGGGGGCCGTGAAGTCGGTCTACATGCCAGGCGACCGTCGGGATCACTATGTGGCGGACTTGGAATTGAGCAAATTTGCGTCGGCGTTCATTAAGGAAGAGCTGAAACCCAGGCTGGATCGGGCTCTGGAGAGGATCGGCACGATGCAGAATCTCGCAAACGAGATGGAGCCCGAGGATCGCTCAGCTGCCGAGGAGCGACTCGAAAGGCTGAAGCACTGGCTCGAACGCGGCGAGAGCATGCTGCCTTGGTTATTAAAGTTTTTAGTGAAATAATCCGTGCCGCTTCGTGCGGACAACCTGTGAGAAACAGGAAGACATTTTGGATTGGCTCTGGACCGGTAGAAAATTTTCCGCCGACGACCAAAGGCGGCAGCATGCCTGCGCCGAGCCGTTTCCAGCCTGCATCCGACAGGCAATTTCAAATCCCGTATTTCGAATTTTCCTATGACAAAGTATCCGACAAAAATTGATGGGGCCTACCTCTTGCGGCCTCGTGTGTTTGGTGACGCGCGCGGTTTTTTTCTCGAGAGTTGGAACAAGGAAACCTTCGCCAAGCTGGGAATTGATGCGGATTTCGTGCAGGACAATCACAGCCGCTCAGCTAAATATGTGCTGCGCGGGCTTCACTACCAGAGCGGCGATGCCGCGCAGGGGAAACTCGTGTGGGTCACCTCGGGAACGGTCTTCGATGTGCTCGTCGATTTGCGGGAAAGCTCGCCCACCTTTGGAAAATGGGACGGCTACATGTTGACGAGTGATGCCCACGAGCGTCTGTGGGTGCCGGCAGGTTGCGCGCATGGATTTCTGGTCGTGAGTGAGATGGCGGACTTCCACTACAAGTGCACGAATTACTACACGCCGTCGACCGAGCGTGCCCTCCGCTGGAACGACCCTGCCATCGGCATTGACTGGCCGCTGGCCATCGGGATCGAACCGATTATTTCAGCGAAAGATGCCGAGGCCGCATCGTTCGCGGAATGTGAGAAATATCTGTAAGGGCGTCTCCGAAATAGCCAAGCTGGAAGAGTTCTTGGAAGCCCTCGGTCAGCGCGTCAAGGGACCAGGCACGATTTACCTCACCGGTGGAGCGACCGCATTGCTTTTTGGCTGGCGGGCAAAAACCATCGATGTGGATATCAAGGCGGATCCCGAACCCCGGGGACTGTTCGAAGCCATTGCCGAACTCAAGGAATCCCTCGACACCAATGTGGAACTCGCCAGTCCGGATCTTTTCATTCCAGAATTGCCCGGTTGGCGCGAGCGAAGCACGTTCACTCGACGGGTTGGAGAGGTGGATTTCCGGCATTTTGATTTTTACAGTCAAGTGCTCGCCAAGCTGGAGCGTGGACATGAGCGGGATATGCTGGATGTGAGGGCTTTTGTGAAAGAGGGTTTGTTGGCTCGACAAAAGCTGCGTGATTTTTTTGAGGATATTCGCCCTTCACTTAAAAAATTTCCTGCGATCGATGAGCAGGTCTTTGCAAAATCTGTGCAGGATTTTTGCGCTCAGCCATGACCCCTTCACCAGCTGAAATCATGCAATTGCCCGCTGGGGAAAGAATGCTCCAAGGCCTTCAGGACTGGCGCGACGGGCGAACCACCATCAATTCCTGCCTCGTGGTCATCGCATTTGGGAAATTCCGTGCAGCCGGTCTTGTGTCTGGCGAGGCTCCCTTCGCCGAAGCCGAGTTGGTCCTCTACGATCTCTTGAAAAAAGAAGGCCACAATGCCTACGGACGCTACAATTCCCTCATCCGCGAACTCGTTTCCTTCGGCCGCGCGCTGGCTCGCGCTTAACGCGGCAGACAGTAAAAACAAAAGCTCTCTTCATTCCGTCAGCAATTCTTTGCACTCTATGGTCAATCCTCCGCACTCGCTCAAAACACCCCGCTTTTTAGTCACTGGCGCCAACGGTCAGCTCGGCTTCGAGCTCCAGCGCGCGCTGGCTCCGCTTGGAGAGGTGGTGGCCTGCGGACGCGATGCCTGCGACCTTTCAAATCCCGACTCGATCCGCGCCGCCATCCGCGCAGCCAAGCCGGATATGATCTTCAGCGCTGGCGCTTACACGGCTGTGGATAAAGCCGAGTCCGAGCCGGATCTGGCGCGTGCCGTCAATGCCACCGCTCCCGGCATTCTCGGCGAGGAGGCCGCGAAACTCGGCGCTCTCGTTTTCCACTATTCGACCGACTATGTCTTCGATGGCACAAAACCATCCGCCTACCGCGAAGAGGACGCCACGAACCCGCTCGGCGTCTATGGCAAAACCAAGCTCGAAGGCGAAAAAGCTCTGGCTGCCAGCGGAGCCGCCCACCTCATTTTCCGCACAAGCTGGGTCTTCGGCGCACACGGGAAAAATTTCATCAAAACCATCCTCCGCCTCGCTTCCAGTCGGGACGAACTCCGCATCGTCGCCGACCAGTTCGGCGCCCCGACCGGAGCCGCCCTCCTCGCCGATGCCTCCGCGCACATCGCCGCCCGCTACCGTCGCGATGGCAGGGAAAATTTCCCCTTAGGCCTCTACCATCTCACCACCAGCGGCGAAACAAGCTGGCATGGCTTCGCCCAGCACATCGTCACAAAAGCGGCCGCTTCCAACTTCAAAATCCAAGCTACACCCGACCGCATCCACCCTATCCCCGCCACCGAATATCCCACCCCCGCCGCCCGCCCGGCAAATTCTCGCCTCGACACCTCAAAATTCCGCGCCGCCTTCGGGCTTCAATTACCCGATTGGACGCACGGGGTCGATCAGGTTCTCGATGTGCTTTTGGAACAGTGAGGCGCTGCACGAAAGATGCCAGCGCCCATTTTTTCGACTAAGCGTTACTCGACCAAGCGCATCTACATAAGCGTCCAGCCCGGCGATAATTTTCAAGGCGAAGAAAAAACTACTTAATAATGATTCACCAGTTCGAACGCAGTTATATTTGGCGTCTTTTTTACACCCTGACTTGGAATCAGTTCAAGATGCGCTACTACGGCAGCATCTTGGGTTATATTTGGTCCTTGCTCAAGCCATTGGCGCTATTTGGCGTGCTTTACATCGTGTTCACGATGTTCATGAAACAGAGTGCGCCCCATTACAAATTGTTCCTTTTGCTTGGTATCATCCTATGGAATTTCTTTGTCGAGGCCACCACGGCCGGCATGAATGGTTTTATTGGAAACTACACCCTTATCCGGAAAGTTTATCTGCCTCGTATCATTCTGGTTGCATCCGCCGTTTCAAGTGCATTCCTCGGGCTGTTTTTCAATCTCCTCATCTTTCTGGTATTCGCCCTCATTGATGGTCTCACTTGGCATCCGCGCATGCTGTGGTTTTTGCCACTTGTCATTGCTGTTTATCTGCTTGCGATGGGAATTGGGCTTATTCTCAGTATTGTTGTTGTGAAAATCCGGGATACCATCAATCTCTGGGAGGTGGCTGTGCAGCTCGGCTTTTGGCTCACGCCGGTGATGTATCCCATGAGCAGCGTGCCAGAAAAATGGCGCTTCTATGTTTATCTGAATCCCATGAGCGGCATCTTGGATTACTCGCGGAATTTCCTAGTCGGCACTGGTCAAGTGACGCCGGTTGGATATGCGTATGTCATTGGCATCAGTCTTGTCTTGTTTGGCTTGGGAGTTTTTGTCTTCAAATGGAAGGAAGCCGAAATGACGGAGGATCTCTAATTTTATGCAACCCGCAATCACTGTAAAAAATCTTTCAAAAACCTTCCGCCTTCCAGGCGAGCGCCGTGGCACACTACGCGAGCGCCTTATGAAATTTCATCAGCGCAACGAGGTGAAAGCTCGCAAAACGCTGGATGATATTAATTTCGAAGTCATGCAGGGTGAGTTCTTTGGCATCATCGGTCGAAATGGCTCAGGCAAATCTACTTTACTGAAAATCCTTGCCGGCATCTATCGACCCGACATGGGAAGTGAAGTGACAATTCACGACCGCATCGCCCCCATGCTGGAGCTGGGTGTGGGGTTCAATCCCGAACTCACTGGCCGCGAGAATGTTTTCCTCAACGCCACGATCATGGGAATGACGCGGCAGGAGGTCTCGGAGCGCTATGAGAAGATCGTGCGTTTCGCCGAGTTGGAGCAGTTTATGGAGTTACAAGTCAAACATTACTCCAGCGGAATGTCCGTTCGCTTGGCCTTTGCCGTTGCCATGCAAGTCGAGTCGCCCATCCTGCTTTTGGATGAGGTCCTTGCCGTCGGTGATTTTGTTTTTGCCGAGAAATGCTTCGCCCATTTTGAGGAATGCCGAAAAAAAGGCCGCACAATCATCCTTGTGACGCATGATCCCTCTGCTATGGAGCGCTTTGCTGATAGGGCCATGCTCATCCATCAATCCCGTTTGGAGGCGATAGGAAATCCTCATGATGTCTTGCAAACCTACCATGCATTAGGTTGATATTGAGGTAAAAGTATCAATCCTCATGCGATTTGTAATGTGGGCGAAATCCTGGTTCCTAAGGCTCCAGGTTTTTTTGCGCAGGGAATTATTGATTCTTCGCTTTCGTGCCCGCTCTTTTTTCTTGCTGCAGAGCCAACCACGCTGGAAACCCGCAAAAGACAGCTCCGCAGTCATGGTGGAATTGATCATTCCTTTTCCAGCCCAAGGCAGGGTTTCGGCTAAAAAACAGGATTATTACCTGCGAAATCTTCGCAAGCTGATCACCATATACCTCCCGCAACAGATATTTGGCAAATACGCTGCAACAATTTATTGCGATGGCGAAAATCTTGAGGTGCGCTTATTGATTGAAAAATTGAGCGATAATCGCTTCCGCTACAAAAGCACCGATGGTAAGGAAAGTGGTTGGGGGCATGTGCAGACGCGGATGGGCATCTTAGAGTCCGAAGCCGATTTTATTGTTCGCATGAACTGCGATAACCAACCTTTCCCGGAGTATCTTGAGGCATTGATTTCTGGTTTTTCAGATGGCATTGATGCCGTTTATGGAAGAGTGATTTACTCGGGACCCGCAGCGCGAGAGCATCTGCCGACATTTGCAGATTATCCCAATGCGCTGCAGGCTTTTATTCTTCCGAAGGATAAGGTAGGCGTGCTGAAATTTCGTAACATCGATTGCATGAACTACATGGTCCGAAGTGAAGCCGCGAAACGCCATGCCTCGTTCTGGAACGAAAGCTTCGTAGCTGATTGGGATTTTATCCAAGAAATTTCAAAAAACGGCGATAAAACACAGTTTATAGATCGTATTATCGGATATAAATGCTGAATTAATTTACCTCGAGATACCGCCCGGCAGGTGGCGCAACTCCACGCACAAGGGAGTTTCCTGTTTGTGTATCTCTTGGTAATTTGACTCGTTCGTTCCCACTCATCTCGCCCTGCGGGCCAACCTCCGGTTGCCCTACCGCGCACCTGCCCCGGTGCTTGGTTGTGTATATCCGAGCTATCCGTGGTTAGAAAGCCTCCATCCTATTCGTGTCAATTAGTGTGATTGGTGGTTAAAATGTTTTCCTTTTTTTTAAATTCTGTTTTTTTGTCCAAGTTGTCCCCAATTCTTCATGAAAATTTCCATCGTCACGCCATCCTATAACCCTAAATTCGGCAGTTGGGATTGGTAAACTGGGTTTAAAAAGCTGAAATCTAAAGCGAAGCAGATAAGAACTTTCTATCCCAAATGGTGAACAGCGGAGCAGTTGGATTACCTTCAAAAATAGGCCCTTTCATTCAAAATTGCCCCTTCAACTGCCGAATTTAGGATAACCCTAAATTCGGCAGTTGGGATTGGTAAACTGGGTTTAAAAAGCTGAAATCTAAAGCGAAGCAGATAAGAACCTTCTATCCCAAATGGTGAACAGCGGAGCAGTTGGATTACCTTCAAAAATAGGCCCTTTCATTCAAAATTGCCCCTTCAACTGCCGGATTTAGGATAACCAAACTGCGCATTTGGAGCAGACGATTCAGAGCGCAATTTGGCTCGGTTCGGTGTGCGCACCCTCCTCTGGCCTTCCGCAAAAAGGCACCTTGGAAATATTAAGGTAGCCCTGTAGCGGCGG